>Ga0207123_1003_pt1 | contig 81924 bp, 59 predicted proteins | sample Alteio_BWMinHeat_39_FD_153503 | JGI IMG/M metagenome (GOLD analysis project Ga0207123, IMG submission 153503) | Enriched cells from forest soil in Barre Woods Harvard Forest LTER site, Petersham, Massachusetts, United States -... | ecosystem: Environmental > Terrestrial > Soil > Temperate forest >... | reverse complement strand
AGTTGCCTTCATCGGCATAAGTATGGTTTCCTGAAACATCGTATTGAGCAGTTGTAGTATTAAAGAGCAATGTGCCCACACCATTTGTGCCATCACCCCAATCGATTTGTACGCTATAATCGCTAAGTGGAGCGCTAAGTGCGGCATCAGAGAAGTGAGCTACGACACCACTAAAGGCTGCGCCTTCAGTTGCTGCAATTGGAGCACTTGAGGCTGCTAAGGCTGCATCGCCAACAACAGCGCTGCTAGTGGCAAGAACGCTTGCACCACCAACATCGTTGATGTTAACTTTAACTGCATAGTTGCCTTCATCGGCATAAGTATGATTGCCAGATACATCGTATTGAGCTGTTGTATTATTAAAGAGAAGTGTACCGACACCATTTGTGCCATCACCCCAATCGATTTGTACGCTATAATCGCTAAGTGGAGCGCTAAGAGCGGCATCAGAGAAGTGTGCTACAACACCACTAAAGGCTGCGCCTTCAATAGCTGAAATTGGAGAACTTGTGGCTGCTAAAGCTGCATCTCCAACAACGGCGCTGCTAGTGGCAAGAACGCTTGAACCACCAACATCGTTGATGTTAACTTTAACTGCATAGCTGCCTTCATCGGCATAAGTATGATTGCCAGATACATCGTATTGAGTAGTTGTAGCATTAAAGAGCAATGTGCCCACACCATTTGTTCCATCACCCCAATCGATTTGAACACTATAATCGCTAAGTGGAGCGCTAAGTGCGGCATCAGAGAAATGAGCTACGACACCGTTAAAGGCTGCGCCTTCAATAGCTGCGATTGGTGCACTTGTGGCTGCTAAAGCTGCATCGCTAACATTAATTGTATTGTTAGTTGTCAATGTAGCCCCACCGACATCTGTAACGGCGACACTCACAGCTGAAGCACCTTCTTCAAGGGCAGCATGGCTACCTGTAACATCAAAATTCATACCATTAGCAACTATTGAGCCTATGCTTGTGCTGCCATCGCTCCAGGTAATGATGGCACTATAATCACTAATAGCTGCATTAGGGTTGGCATCAGCAAAGCTTCCAACAACAACATTTGTTAATGCAGAACCTTCAACAGCTACCGCCTGTTGGCTTATGTCTGTTAAAACAGCATCAATAACATTAATTGTATTGCTAGTTGTAACTGTAGCCCCACCGATATCTGTAACGGCGACACTTACGGCTGAAGAACCTTCTTCAAGGGCAGCATGGCTACCTGTAACATCAAAATTCGTACCATTAGCAACTATTGTGCCAATGCTTGTGCTGCCATCGCCCCAGGTTATGATGGCACTATATTCACTAATAGCTGCAATAGGATTGGCATCTGCAAAGCTTCCGACCACAACATTTGTCAAGGCTGAGCCTTCAACTACTACTGCTGGTTGGCTGACGTCTGTTAAAGGAACATCGGCTACGTTTACAACAACAGCTTCGCTGCCTATAAGTGTTCCATCAGAGACATTAATATTAAAGTGATATTTTGATTGAGTTTGATAGTCTGGGATAGAATTCAATCTTATGCCGATAGCAGTACCGTTGTTTACTGAGGATAACGTAAAATCCGCAGCATCAGCACCCGTTAATGAGAAAGTTAATTGACTTCCAGCGACATCGGATTGAACGTAAGTGCCAATGGACGTATGGGCGGCGCTGCCTTCATTGATGGTTACTAATGAAGGCCCAGTAATGACCGGTGCAATATCGGTGACAGAAATTGTCACAGCTTCGCTCTTGACATTGACTCCGCTATCATCGGATGCATTGATTGTAAAATTATAACTTGATTGGCTTGGATTGTAAACTGGTGGCGTTTTAAAGGTGACAATGCCGGAATTTGAATTGATATTAAAGAGGCTCGAATTACCACCTGAAGCGAATGCATAGGTCACTTGTCCAACATCGGTAGCACTTGCTGCATAAACAGCTCCTGCAGTACCTTCTGGAACTGAATTTGTCAATGAAACATTCGTATAGGTTGGAATTTTATCAGTGATAGTAATGGTAATGGTTTCTGTAATGGAGGCTCCCCCATCATTTGCACTTACTACAAAATTATAAGGCAGTGTATGCGCTGAGTAAACGGGTGATGTTTTGAAAGTCACCAGTCCACCACTTGAAATATTGAAATCTTTATAATCGTTTGAACCATTAAAACTTGATAATGAGTATAAAACTGTGCCACCACCGGCATCGGTTGCTGATGCATTTTGGACAGTTGTGCTAGTAGAAACTCCTTCAACGAAAGTATGACTTTTTACAATACCGCTAAACACTGGAAGGACGTCGTTTACATTAAAAGTCATCGTTTTAGGTGTTGGATCAGTATTGACACCACCTGTACCATCATCTTTTACCTGGAATGTGAAGCTTGCATAATTAGCACCCCAGGTACCCACAGTGGGTTGAAACGTTAAGTCGGCCACTTCGATTCGGTTAAGTGGAATCACTTGACCGGCGGTTACTGCAACACCACTAAGAGAGAGGACTCCATTTCCAGGCAATGACGTGATTTCAACAGATTGGAAGTTATTTGCTGGGTTGTCATTTGGATCGCTGAAGCCAAAGTCGGTAACATTAAAGAGATGAGACCCACCTTCGTTCATTGTTATAGTCGCATTTGTTCCCACAGGAGCATTGTCGACTTCATTGACATTGACTGTCATAAGTGTAGGTGCTGGATCGGTATTGACTACACTTGTTCCATTGTCTTGAACTTGGAAGGAGAAGCTTGCATAATTGGCGCCCCAACCGGCAGAAGCTGGCTTGAAGACCAAGATACCGCTTGCAATATCGCTAGCAGATACAAATTGTCCTGCTGTAACAGCTACGCCGTTATCTGTAAGGTTGCCATTGGTAGGCAAATTCGTGATTTCAACACTTGCCAAGGCATTATATGGACTAACATTGTTATCACTAAACTGAAAATCACCTAGAGTAAAGACGTAAGGCGTATTTTCAAATGCTGTAACACTACTAATTATTCCTGCAGGAGCAACATTCAGTACATTGGCAACGCTTGATGCAATAACACTTGCTCCGCCTATATCGTTAATGCTTACGGTTATAGTTTGTGCACCTTCTATTGAATAAGTGTGGCTGCCTTGGACATCAAAATGATTGCCATCAACAACGATGACCCCTGATGTGATGTTTCCGTCTCCCCAATTGATGCTTGCACTGTAATCAACAAGAGATCCGTTTGGATTAGCATCGGTAAAGGTTGCAATAATGGCATTACTTATAATTGTGCCATCTGTAGTAGATAACGTTACACCTGTAGCTGCTAAAGCAGCATCGCTAACATTAATGGTATTGCTTGTTGTCACTGTAGAGCCGCCGACATCTGTAACAGCGACACTTACGGCTGAAGAGCCTTCTTCAAAGGCAGCATGGCTACCTGTAACGTCAAAATGATTGCCGTTAGCAACTATTGAGCCTACGCTTGTGGTGCCATCGTTCCAGGTAATGATGGCACTAAAATTACTAATCGATGCATTAGGATCTGCATCGCTAAAGCTTGCGATCACAACATTTGTTAAAGCTGAGCCTTCAACAACTACCGCTGGTTGACTGATGTCGGTTAAAGGAGCATCTTGTGCATTTTGCGTAACATTGACATCACCACTAAACTCTGAACTACCAGTTATAGGGGTTCCAGAGGCATTAGAAATATAAGTTGCCACGGCGCTGATAGCATCACCGACAGTTCCTCCTGAAGCAACAAAACTAATTGTGGCATTTCCATTGGCATCTGTTGTAATCGTTTCTGATCCTAAATAATGTTGTCCTTGTCCATTTCCTGATGGTGCTGCAATCGCATTATCATAGAAATCAATAGTGAACGTTGAATTAGGTTGACGTGCATCGGCATAAGTACCACTTATCGTTACTGACCCACCAGATTCCACTGCAGTAGTGATTACTGGAAAGTTGACGATATTGGAAGTATTATTAGGTGTAACCCCATTAATGCTTTGGTCTATGCCCAGTCCAGTTGAACTGTATATGGTGTTTTCTTCTATGAGGGTGCCATCATTAAGTGAAGCTGAACTGACTCCAACTCCTGCCACAGTGCTTCCTAAAATGGTGTTGCCTGCACCTGCCACTGTTCCGCCTATTATATTACCTGTTCCTGTACTAGTTATAAGTATTCCATCCGTTGAAGTACCCAGTGGAGCAGTTCCGGAAATATTGGAACCAATAAAGTTACCTTCTATGGTATTTTGTGAAGTACTAGATCCTAAAAAGATTTGATCTCCTATGCCATTAGCACCATTAATTGGTAGGGCAGCAGATATCAAATTACCAGCCCCTATACCGCCAATTATATTGAAATTGCTACTTGAGTTAAAAATTTCAATTGCATCTGTGGCAGAAGAAATTGACACTGTTCCGGCAGCGTTTGTTCCAATAAAGTTATTACTTATAGTGTTAAATTGGGCTCTGTCAAACAAATACAGATCGATTTTTGCTCCTGCAATCACATTTCCATCGCTGGCCAATGCACCGCCAATTGTATCATGTGAGTTGCCAGAAATTTCAACCCCAAATGAAGTCAAAGCTCCAGGCATTACGGCTGTTCCGGCCGCATTCAGACCAATATAATTTCCTTCTACGTTATTGGATGAGCCGCTAAGAAAAATATCTTGAGAGGAGGCCCCTGCAATAACATTTCTATCGGCAGCCACTGATCCGCCTATTAGATTGTGAGTACTTCCAAATATTGCAATTCCAGCGCTCATACCTGATTCGATATTTGTACCATCTGTTCCAATGTAATTAGCTTGAATGATATTATTACTTCCGCCATTAATTCTAACGCCATCTGCAGAAGCAAAATTAACGATCTCTAACCCCTCAATGGTTGATCCTGAACTACCTACTAAAGATAAACCGTTATTACCACCAGCATTTGTGCCATCTATGGCTACAAGTGGTGCGCTAAATGTTTTGCCCAAAAATGCAGCTTCGGAAGTGGCATCAATTGTAACCTGGTCTGTAATGGTGGGCAAACCAAGACCTTGATAGTTGGCACTGTTGCCAACCAATATCGTAAACAGTCCGGTAGTAGCATTATAGCCAGGATCTGAAGTTGGAATATTAAAGGTAATAGTATTGCCTGGAGCAGCATCTGCTGCGTTGATGGCAAATCGTAATGAGCCCAAAATATTGTCATCACTTGTATTAGTCACGATATAAGGGTCATCGACATTAATGGTCATGGTGCTATTCGATGCTTGAAGATTAACCCCTCCATTTGCAGTGCTGCCATCATCTTGTACTTTAAATGTAAAGCTGCCTTCACCAACGCCATAGCTATTAGCGTTAGGTTTAAAGACTAATTGACCATTATTAATATCGGCAATTGGAACAATTGTATTGAGTGCAATTGGAGTTGTGCTGCTAACATTAAGATCGTATAATTGACCTCCAGTAATTGCCGAGGTAATTTCAACTCCAGCAAAATTGTTTGCTGGGGTGTCATTAGGGTCAGTGAAACCAAAGTCTGTGGCAGAGAAAGTATAGCTGCCATTTTCAAGAACCAACCCTGTATCAGGTGAAGGATTGATTGTATTAGAAGTGCCTTGTGGGGCATGGTCGACTACAGTAGCGATGACATTGACAGTCATTAGTCTTGGTGTTGCGTCGGTATTTACACCTCCTGTGCCATTATCTTGAACTTGGAAGGTAAAGTTAGCATAATTTGCGCCCCAGGCATTAGCAACTGGAGTGTAAATCAGCTTACCACTGGTAATATCTGCAACAGACACAAATTGACCAGCTGTCACACCTACGCCGTTATCTTTAAGGCTACCAGAAACTGGCAAAGTGGTAATTTCAACAGCTTGTAAGAGATTCGCTGGATTGTCATTTGGATCGCTAAAGCCAAAGTCTATTGCTGCAAAGGTGTAAGCGCCCCCTTCAGAAAGTGAGATGGCATTGCTTGTGCCAACTGGTGCATGGTCGACTTCATTGACATTGAGTGTCATAAGTCTTGGTGTTGCGTCGGTATTTACACCTCCTGTGCCATTGTCTTGGACTTGGAAGGTAAAGTTAGCATAATTTGCGCCCCAGGCATTAGCAACTGGAGTATAAATCAGTTTACCACTGGTAATATCTCCAACAGATACAAATTGACCAGCTGTCACAGCTACGCCATTATCTTTAAGGCTACCAGAAACTGGCAAAGTGGTAATTTCAACAGCTTGCAAGAGATTCGCTGGGCTATCTGGATCGCTAAAGCCAAAGTCTATGGCTGCAAATGTGTAAGCACCACCTTCAGAAAGTGAGATGGTATTGCTTGTGCCCACTGGTGCATGGTCGACTTCATTGACATTGAGTGTCATTAGTCTTGGTGTTGCGTCGGTATTTACTCCACCTGTGCCATTATCTTGGACTTGGAAGGTAAAGTTTGCATAATTTGCGCCCCAGGCATTAGCAACCGGAGTGTAAATCAGCTTACCACTGGTAATATCTGCAACAGACACAAATTGACCAGCTGTCACAGCTACGCCGTTATCTTTAAGGCTACCAGAAACTGGCAAAGTGGTAATTTCAACAGCTTGTAAAAGATTCGCTGGATTGTCATTTGGATCGCTAAAGCCAAAATCTATGGCTGCAAAGGTGTAAGTACCACCTTCAGAAAGTGAGATGGCATTGCTTGTGCCAACTGGTGCATGGTCGACTTCATTGACATTGAGTGTCATTAGTCTTGGTGTTGCGTCGGTATTTACTCCACCTGTGCCATTATCTTGGACTTGGAAGGTAAAGTTTGCATAATTTGCGCCCCAGGCATTAGCAACCGGAGTGTAAATCAGCTTACCACTGGTAATATCTGCAACAGACACAAATTGACCAGCTGTCACAGCTACGCCGTTATCTTTAAGGCTACCAGAAACTGGCAAAGTGGTAATTTCAACAGCTTGCAAGAGATTCGCTGGATTGTCATTTGGATCGCTAAAGCCAAAGTCGATGGCTGCAAAGGTGTAAGCGCCGCCTTCAGAAAGTGAGACGGCATTGATTGTGCCAACTGGTGCATTGTCAACTTCATTGACATTGAGTGTCATTAGTCTTGGTGTTGCGTCGGTATTTACACCACCTGTGCCATTATCTTGGACTTGGAAGGTAAAGTTAGCATAATTTGCTCCCCAGGCATTAGCAACTGGAGTATAAATCAGCTTACCACTGGTAATATCTGCAACAGACACAAATTGACCAGCTGTCACAGCCACGCCATTATCTTTAAGGTTTCCAAAAGCTGGTAAGGTAGTAATTTCAACAGCTTGTAAGGCATTAGCTGGGCTATCATTTGGATCACTAAAGCCAAAGTCTATGGCTGCAAAGGTGTAAGCCCCACCTTCAGAAAGTGATACGGCATTACTTGTGCCAACAGGAGCATGGTCAACTTCATTGACATTGAGTGTCATGGTTGAATCACTTACAGACGTACCTCCACTGTTTTGTACTTTAAACAAAAAAGTTGATTCTGCTGCACCCCAGGCATTAGTACTAGGGGTGAATTGAAGCTGACCACTTGAGATATCGCTTGCTGCGATAGTTTGACCCACAGTTACAACAATTCCGTTGTCCTTAATCGTTCCACCTACTGGCAAGCTATCAACAACAATATCTAATAAGGTATTAGCAGGAGTAATTGGAAAATCAGCAACAGCAAAGGTATAGTTTATATTTTCATTAGTTGTAACGGTATTGTTGCCACCGGTAGGGACCGGAACAACAACATTAAATGTCATGGTGTTAGCCGAAGAGAGATTTGCACCACTAGTCCCACTATTATCGGCTAATTCAAAAGAGAAACTTCCTTCAGGTGATCCAACTGCGTTGGCAGTTGGTGTGAATACGAGAGCACCACCAGTGATGACCCCTCCAGAGACTGGAATAATTTCGTTAAGAGTTACTGCGTTACCAGCATAGGTTAGAGTACCTCCACTAGGAAGAGCTGTAATATCAATTCCTGTAAAAACTCCAGGACTGTTGCTATCGGTAAAGCCGAAAAGACCAGCTGTCAGAGTTTTTGATGAATTTTCATTGATTGTTTGGGTACTGTTAGTCCCGCTAGGATGAACAGTTTGCGTAACATTAAATTGTAGGTTGCTAGTAGAAAATTCTAGATTAGCACCGGTTGTTCCATTATTATCAGTTACTTTGAAGGAAATATTTCCCTCGAAAGGTCCAATGCGATTTGATGTTGGTGTGAATACAAGAGAACCACCTATGCCGCCGCCAGATACTGGAATGATTAGACCTACAACTGAGTTACCATTAAAAGTAACTGTACCACCCGAGACTCCGGTAATATCAATCCCTGTAAATACCCCTGGAGTGTTAGGATCGGAAAAGCCAAACATGGAAGCTGCTAGCGTATCGGCTGAATTTTCATTAATTGTTTGAGTAATCCCTGTTGCAGTAGGATTAACAGTTTGTGTGATATTATATTGAACGGCGTGAGTAATAGATAGGTTCGCACCGTTAGTTCCACCATTATCAGCTACTGCAAAGTTAAAACCTACTGAGGATCCAACATAATTTGTAGTTGGGTTGAATACGAGAGAACCGGCGATGACACCACCCGATACTGGAATGATTTGATTTAGCGTTACTTGTAAACCATTGTAAATAAGGGTACCACCAGTTGGCGTGCTTGTAATTTCAATTCCAGTAAAGGTACCAGGGTTATTGGTATCTAGAAAACTGAACATAGAGGCTGTTATCGCGTTATTTGTGGAATTTTCATTAATTGTTTGAGTAAAGCTTGTCGCAATAGGATGAACAGTTTGCGTGACGTTAAATTGCATGGTATTTGCAGAAGATAGATTAACGCCGCTGGTTCCTCCATTATCGGCTACTTTAAAAGAGAAGCTGCCTTCAGCAGATCCAACGTTATTGCTAATTGGTGTGAATACAAGTGAACCACCTGTAATAGCACCTGCTGATACAGGAATAATTTCATTTAACGTTACTGCATTGCCAGCGTAGGTAAGAGAGCCTCCAGTTGGTAAAGCCGTAATATCAATTCCTGTAAAGGCTCCTGGGTTGTTGCTATCGGTAAATCCGAAAAGTGAAGCTGTTAACGTATCTCCAGTATTTTCATTAGTTGTCTGTGTACTGTTAGCGCCGGTAGGAGAAACTGTTTGCGTAACTTGAATGCTCATTGTTTTTGGTGTTGGATCGGTATTTACACCGCCAGTGCCATTATCTTGGACTTGGAAGGTAAAGTTAGCATAACTTGCACCCCAGGCATTAGCAACAGGAGTATAAATCAGATTACCACTAGTAATATCTGCAACCGACACAAATTGACCAGCTGTCACAGCTATACCATTATCTTTAAGGCTACCGACAGCTGGCAAGGTAGTAATTTCAACAGCTAGCAAGGCATTTGCTGGACTATCGTTTGGATCGCTAAAACCAAAGTCTGTCGCTACAAAGGTGTGAGCACCACCTTCAAGAACTGAAACGGTATTGCTTGTGCCAACAGGAGCATGATCGACTTCGGAGACATTAAGTGTCATGGTTGAATCACTGGCTGCTGTACCTCCACTGTTTTGTACTTTAAACAAGAAAGTTGATTCAGATGTGCCCCAAGCATTAGTATTAGGGGTGAATTGAAGTAGACCACTTGAGATATCGCTGGCTGCGATAGTTTGACCCACAGTTACAACAATTCCGTTGTCCTTAATCGTTCCACCTGCTGGCAAGCTATCAACAACAACATCTAATAAGGTGTTATTGGGGGTAATTGGAAAATCCGCAACAGCAAAGGTATAGTTTGTATTTTCATTAGTTGTAACGGTATTGTTGCCTCCGGTAGGAACAGTTAGTGTAGTCACAGTAATAGTACCCGTCACTGTATCGCTTACGCCATCTGGATTAACAAGTTTATCCGTAATCGTATAGGTTCCTGGTGTTGTGTAGGTGTGAGTCCCTTCAACAGTAATTTGATTCCCGCTAATTACATAGGTAAGTCCTGTGGTAGTAGTGGCTGTGCCATCACCCCAATTAATGGACGAGGCTGTCGTATAATTACTGTTCGTAGAATAGTTACCAGATGTCGTTACATTGGCGTCATTAAAAATAGCAACCACAGCATTCGTTAATGCTACGTTTGCATTTGCAGTCAAGGATTGACCTGAACCTGTTATAACTCCATTAATTGCTGCAATGTCATTAGCTGTAAGGCCGGTAACTGCCTGTACAGAATTACTGAACTCGGAACTTCCTGAAACAGTGGTAATGGTTGTGTTTGGGGTACCCACTGTTGCAATAGCTGTCATGTAATCACTTAACAGACTAGTTGCCGATGTTATAATGGATGAAAAATAAACCGTTGTGCTGTTGCTACCGCTTGCAGTAATCGAGGTAGTGCCCAGATATGTTTGACCTTCTAAATAGCCTGCTGAATCTGCACTGGTGTCGCCATAGAATGCGATGTTTATAGCTGTGCCTGATGCGATGGCTGAATTATAAGAACCTTCGATAATATAAGTGTTTGCCGAAGCTTGTACAACACTTGTAATCACCGGGTAGTTGATGTAAGTTGGTGTGCTGCTGCTGTTAGCAAGAACACTTGTACCCAAGCCTAAGTTAATGCCTAGTGTGCCATTGTCATAGATGCTGTTTCCAATTATCTCGTTGTTGGAGCCTATCGCTGATAAATTATGACCTGTGCCTGTTGTATTAACGGAACTAACTCCTATTCCAGCAAATGTGGCCCCCACGATTATATTACCAGCACCTGCTGTTGTACCACCTATCGTGTTATATAACGAGACTGGATCTCCAGAAACACTTTGAAATAAGATATCGTTTCCTAGCGTATTATTTATTACCGGCACCCATGAGCTCGAGCTTGTCTGATAAACCATTCCGATAGTATTTCCTTGAATTGTGGTATTAACTGCACCGCGAAGCAAAATATTTCCACCAGAAGTTTGATTTGTACCACCTACCTCTCCTCCCCCCGCTATGTAGTTTCCTTGACCCGTGCTTGTACCTCCAATAATCGTATTACTTGAGTCAAAAACAAAAATATTTGAAAAGAGCGAACCCCCTGCTATGCTTGTTCCTGAAGGATTCAAGCCTATGTAATTAGCCTGGATAATATTAGAAGTTAAAGATGTTGCAGCATCATTTGCTATGACAATTTGATTTGAATCATTCGATGCAACAGTATTTCCAATAATACTATTGCTTACACTATTATTTTCAACCTCAATAGCAAAATTTGTCGTTGATAGTGTTAATGAGGCACCACCAGATGTAAAACCGAGAATGTTATTATCAATTTGATTGTCACTTGAACCATTTACTAATATATTATTTACACTTCCAACAATATAGTTTCCAGACCCAGCCACAGTACCGCCTATTACATTATTTCCTCCAGAAGAAGAGCTTAAAGTACCTATCGCAATTCCGTATGCTGTAGTACCTGAACTCATCAGACCTGTGCCTGCGGCATTTAGTCCAATGTAATTGCCTTCAACGGTGGTTGCAGATCCTGTTACAGCACTTAAAACATCTGCGTTCGTGTTGCCTGAAATCACATTCCTCGTACTCGCTGTCGTTCCACCGATAATATTTCCGGTTGCATTGCTACCTGTACTTGCACCAATCACAATACCATTATCGTTTGCTGCGGGGGCCGATCCAGTAGTTCCTATATAATTTCCAACTATTGTATTGTTCAGGGAACCGCTTTCTATCCATATACCATCGCCTCCATTTGCTCCTGTTTGGGTAAATCCATTAATCATTAAAGCCTTAATTGTGGATCCAGATGCTGTAGTGGTATCCAACACTAAGCCGCTAACGGTACCAGTACCGCTGCCTAATCCAGCTCCGCTAATCTCAATCAAAGGACCCGTCGATGAACTATATCCGGGTTGGGTCGATCCATCGATCGTGACCGAAGCAGTAATGAACGGCAGCGCTCCTGTCGACGAGGTTCCGTTTGCAGTGGACAAAGCAATATCGTAGATACCCCCAGTTAAAAATGAGGAGGGGATATTAAAAGTAATCGTGTTGTTGGGGTATAGGTCTGCTTCTGTGATGGCGTATCTTAATGTCCCTAAAGTCGTGGCAGAGCCCGCTGCATCTGAAGTTGTTGTTACTATAAATGGGTTAACGACATTAAATGTCATAGTTTGAGCAGACGAGAAGTTAGCTGAGATAGATCCACCATTATCTACTACTTCAAAGCCAAAGCTTCCTTCAGTTGCCCCAATAGCATTTGGTGTTGGTGTAAATATGAGGGAACCACCTGTAATTGCACCAGCAGAAACTGGAATGACTTCATTTAACGTTACAGTATTACCAGCATAGGTAAGAGTGCCTCCAGTTGGTAAAGTTGTAATATCAATTCCTGTAAAACTTCCTGGGATATTGGTGTCGGTAAAACCGAACAACGAAGCTGTTAATGTGTCAGCGGTATTTTCGATGATTGTTTGAGTGCTGCTTGTTCCGCTAGGATGAATTGTTTCAATAAGATTTATGACCATATTATTGGTTATAGGATCAGTGCCGGTGGCGTTTATGACTTGAAAAGAAAAGCTAGGCCCAGATCCGACAAAATTTGTTACGGGTACATATGTCAGAGTATTTGCTGCATAAGTTCCCCCAATAGTAACAGCTGTACTACCACTTTTAAGTGTTCCAGACGATGGCGTAGAATCAATTTTTACACTTGTTAGTGTACCTGCTGGGGTAATTGGAAAGTTTGCGTTGGAAAAACTAAACGTCGTATTTTCATTGGCGTTGATACTACTATCCATGCTGCTTGGTAAAACCTGTTTCACAGGTGATAAATTTGAAGTTCCTAGTAATGATCCGCTGCCAGTGAGGTTTATGGCTGTTGCGGAGACATACTCGCCACCAGTTATACCAGATATGTTAGGGTTAAAAGAGAAAGTCGCCCCGGATCCGACCAGACTAGTTATAGAACCCAAAAAAACACCACCTGCTTGAGACGTACTGCTAGAGTTTTCAAAAAAGTCGAACTCATAATTATTACTAACCGCGTCTCTATTGATAAAAGTACCAGTAATCGTATCAATTCCAGATGTTGCAGTTGGGGCTACAGAAGTTATTGTTGGAAAATTAACATAAGGAGGGGTTAACGAAGTTGTCAAACTGTTTGTTATTGCTGCATTCACTAAGGTAATGGCATCACCAAAGCTCTCTGTAAAAGAGTTTTGTTCGATAGCGTTATTGGTAGACCCACTGTCCTCTTGCACGGCTCCCGCATTACCCGTTACTATAAGGCTATTTCCTATAATTGTGTTCCCGGTAGAATTGCTGGTTAAATGTACAACGTTGTTACTGGAACCAGCTTCAAGGGAGTTATTTTCTATTGTATTACCTGTAGAACCGGATAGTTCGATAGGAACTCCAGAAGAACTAACGGGGATGTCAGTGATGTAATTAGTCGAGCCTGCAACGGTACCTCCTATTGTATTTCCCGTGGAGGTTAGAATATAGATCGAAGCTGCTGAATCGCCTACTATAGTCGTCTGATCATAACCTTCCCCAATGTAGTTGCCTGCGATTGTATTATTGTTAGAACTACTAAGAATGATTTGACTTCCTCCTGTTGCCGATACTGAAGCTCCAGAAACGCTACCGGCAATCAAATTACCATCACCTACACCACCGATCGTATTTCCGTTTGAAGAACTTAAGCGGATTGATACAGTTGTACCCCATGAAGTATATGTAGAAGTTGAAGTATTAAAGAAGGCGCCAATTTCGTTAGATTGAATGAAATTACCGGTTGAGTTGGTAAGAGATATATCAGGACCTCCAAATCCTGCAATAATCACGTTCATATCAGCAGCTACCGGACCACCAATTGTATTACCGCCGCTACTAGTTCCGGATATTTCAATTCCAAATAATGAACCACCTAATATAGCATTATCAGCAAGATTCAAACCGATGTTATTACCTTCAATAACAGTATTATTAGACGAAGTAGTCCCAACTATAGATATGCCAGCAGTCGTGTTGCCTGATATTTGATTTCCCTGTCCAACTGAGCTTCCTCCAATGAGATTCATATTTGCGTTAGTGGCAGCATTGACAAGGATGCCAGTTTGATTGGCAACTTGCGTTGTTCCAGTAGTGCCTATGTAATTTCCTTGAATTGTGATCCCATTTGTCCCGCTATCAATCACGATACCGGCACTGGTAGTAAAACCAGTAATCTGTAATCCTTCGACCAAAGTAGAGTTTGCGGCATTAGCACCACTATTAAAAACCAAGCCATTAAGAGTAGGAATTGAAGTTCCACTAATAATAATAAGAGGAGCGGTATATGTTCCCGATTCGCCTGATGCCGTAGCTTCCGATTCAGCATTGATCGTCATTTTTTGGGTGATGATAGGTAGCGCCGTTGCCGGAGCAATCGTATGCTGTCCAACTCCGATAATAGCAAAGTTAATGGTACTTCCTGCATTTGCGGCTGTATTAGCAAGACCTAGTACATACCTCAACGAACCGGTAACCCCTGAACCTGTTGCAACGTCCGTGTTTGTGTTGACGGTATATATTGTAGCTGCCAGCACCCCATCCCAGGCGTTCTGGGCCGCATCGCTGATGGTAAGGCCGTTGTTGATAGCTCCTGTCTGGTAAGCAAGGTTGAATGTACCGCCTTGAGCGGCATTGCCGATGAACGTCGTGCCCGCTGCGATGACATCGCCGGTTGTTTGGGCTAAACTATTGACGAAAGCTTGGCCGGAAGCATCTGAAGCCACATTACAAGCGTAGAGCAGGATATCCCCGCCCGATTGAAGGGCACTGCCCCAGCCTTGAATTTGAGATGCATCTTGCAATAAAGTGGTTGAATTCAACCATGTATCACCCAGTTGAACCCCTCCTGTCTGACCTTCGGTAAAGATCGCTACCGATTGCAGGTTTTTTTGACCGGCAAGAGCCGCTGTAATTTGCGCAATACCGTCTTGATTATTGTTTAGAGAAACAATTTCAATGTTTTTGCCATTGGCATCATGGGTTGCAAGATCCTGCACTAAAATATTGTAGTTTGTGCCGTTGAGATCGGTAAATACAACTTCATTTACTTGTTGAGTCGCGAGTACATTGGCAGGAAGGGAACTTAAGCTGGCATTTGCATCAGCCCATGGATTGGACAAATTGGCGTTCAACATTCCATGGAGTTCATCATGATGCACGTGAATCTCAGATCCAACGGTTTGTCCTGAAGGATTTAAAGCATTGGCAGTGAGGAGGTCTACATGTCCCCCGTTATTGATCATCGTTCCGATTTCCAACCAGAACGTTTTTAAGGCAGGAGTTGCATCAAGAGTGTGGTTCGTTACAGAAACATCCTGGAGCAGGGAAATCTGACCATTTGCGCTGTTTTCGGCAAAGGTGATGCTATCGGCTTGCTGTCCATGAAGAGCATCCTTAATCATTAAAGCTAAACTTTGAAGAGAATTGTGGGCCGGGTCATAGACAATGACTTCTGTAGAAGATTTAATAAGTGGAGATAGATTTTGTATATCTTTGATATTAGATGAGATAACTAAGAGGTTAACTCCGCCAGTAACATTAGGTTGCACCTGTGAATCGAGATAATGCAACTTTTCATAACTTGCCTCACCATTGGCGAGAGCCATGTTATTTTTGACAAGTTCATGATATGAATCAACTTGATGTGCACTTTCGAAATGATGAGGACTGAGCACAGCATGGATGGCCGCATCCAATACAATCCTTTCTTCCAATGGCATGATTCTAAATCTCATATACCCACCATTTCCTAATAGACGTTAAAGAACTTTAATCTATAAGACCTCCCCTTTCACTTATTGTTTCCTTGTTTTAATTTGTTTTTGTAAGAATGCTAAACCCAACAATACATTAGGTGCTTCTGTCCATTATATACATTATTACATATATTATTCAAGTTATTTTTATTATTTTTTTTACTCCCTCGTTTCATCATACCCACGTGTTTCCTTTGAAAAGCGCAGCAGGGGCTGCGCACTCCAGATTGGCACCAATTTCTACTTGGTTAGCAAATGGACTTATGCAATTGTCTCCAACGTAGTAATAAAAAAAATTATTAAAATAATGATATTTATTAAAAACACTTTTTTAAATATCAACAAACATATTATAATATAATTATAGATTAAATTAAAAAAGCGACGGCTTAAATATGAAACTAACAGAAGCTCTTGAAATTATTAGTAAACAAAACGCCGACATTGAGAGTAAGTACCTGCAAAAGGTTGAAAAAAGTGTGCTTGCTCCACCACCGGATAAGGCGTTTGAATCCCTTGCACTATTGCGAAAGAAAGCTGTTCTCGAAGCAAAAAATGAAATTCATGCGGTTAACGCTAGCATAGACAAAGGGGCTATCTACATCTTAGAATACCTTAAAAAGCATTCGCCTGACCAATTTGAACAGCTCACAGCATGGTTTATGCAAAATACAGACATCATGATCAATAGCTTTGCATCGGAAGCCACAAGTGATGAAGAAGAAAGTTTAGCCCATAAAATAAACTTTCCACCCGAATTGTTAAATCTTATGTATACAACAGCTTGCAAACTTTTTGATCTTAAGGATTACGATAAAGCGGCTGCCGCTATTACCGTCTGTATTGCTTTTGAACCTCTCATTTATGATTTATGGTTCGCTTATGGTTCTTTTCTTCAAGCGAAGCATGATGATGTTGGGGCTCTATATGCTTTTCAAATGGCTCAAATTTTAGATGATGAAAACCCATCAGTCTATGCTTATATGGCAATATCCTGGCTTGCGTTATCGAAGCCTGATGAAGCTCGACAAAGCATCCGTACTGCTCTGGATCACTGTAAGGATAAAGAAGGTTATGAAGATTTCAAAGATTACTGCTATGGATTGCACGCCTATTGCGATAAACAAAAATGCGCATAAGGCTAGTACACAGTATAATTAGAAAGGAGGATATATGAGTAGTTTAATTCATCCAAAAAATCCTAACGTACCACCACAACCAGCAACTGGTGTTTCTGCTAGTGCTCCTCCTCCCATGCCCTCTTCAAAAAAATATAACTTTATACATCTTCCAATTCCCCTTCCTCCTTCTCAATCAGAAACAAAACATCTAGCTACACCAGTCAATGCAAATCTTTACAGACCACCGGCCCTAAGTACTAGACAAAACGTACTCTTAAGTATGGCTATGGCTGTCACCAAATTAGAGGGGACATTAGGGCCTGAAAGACGTAAATCATTAATAAAAGGGTTAGCTGCTAGTCCTGAACGTAGATCAATTTCAGCATCAGCAGGGGGAAAAAGCTTAATAGCGGCGTGTTCGAGTTCAGCTAGACCGGTAGAAGCGCTATCCCCTGAAGAAGAGATTTTATCTCATGAATCTGTGGAAATGATATTAAGAGAGTCATATTCGAGTTCAGCTGCTCAGAAAGGGGTTCCAGCGCCTGGAGTTGAAAAACCTAAAGTGCCTAAAAAAGTTTACAAAAAAGAGGATAGACAGCTAATTACAAACGAATTAATGAAAATGGAGGAAGAAATAAATGCAATCTTGAAAAAAATTGGAAGCGAAAGTAAAGGTTCTAAAGCTCGAGATATGCTTACGATTGAACTATCACTTAACATGGTTAGAATGAGAGAAAAAAACATAGAATTGAAAGATTTAAATGAGCAAATACCTCTCGGTTCAAAAATGATCGAAAAATTCAGATTAGAACTTGTGAAAAAGATCGAAAAAGACACTACTCCTTATTTCATGTTAAATGATAAGGAGGATAAATTCTGGGAAAAATTATTGAAACCTTCTGAAAAAATAGACGAAATCATGAAAGATAACGAGAATTTTAGACAGGGAATCACACTCTTGTCAAAGCAAATGTCGAATTACTTCACAATGTCTAAAGACACACCCTTGCCACAAGACAATGCAGTGTTTCACCATAAAAATATTACTTTAGTAATGAAAGACTTAAATGAGAACTTTATTATTTCAAATAAAATAAAAGAGCTAACTCAAAAAGAACTGGACACTACGGTTGTCGACTCCTTCGTTGAGTTGTACCATCATTTTAGAAATACGAGCGGATCACCCTAAGGAATCGTAAACCTCTTGTGCTAAGCCGCAAATGCTGCTTAGCAATTCATCCCAAGAACCCAATTGCGATCGTTCAATCGCGGGAGCTTTAACGCTGTTTTTACGTGGAGGGAATTACAATTCAGTGTACTAGAATAATCCTATACCGTACACCTTTTATGACATCTTTATACAATCTTAACACTTATTTATTAAAATCAATCACAAAAGGGCCGTTTTTTATTTTATACCGGTCGTGTTTCAAAATTTGGCATTTCTAGCTGCGCGAAAATCCCCGCGGATCAAAGATCGCAAATGGGTCAATATTAGTAATATGAACCCATTTGCGATCTTTGATCCCCGGGGTTTTGGCGCGCTAGAAATACCAACTTTTGAATCACGACCGGTATAACGCCGCGGGAGCTTTCTCGCAGCTATAAAATCAAATTTTGAATGCTTTTAGACATGACTTGTGATATCATTTAATATTTTTAACTAAAAACCAATTTAAAAAGGCATTATTATGAGCAGTATTCCTCCCCGATCTCCTTCACCAACGTTATTAAATCTGTATTCTGAACTAAATGGTTTAGCTTACAATATACGTAAAAGCAATCACATAACACAGGACGAAAAACAGTTTTCAGATCGACTAGCTGAAGTGACCAGAATCTGCCAATCCATCATCGCGAAAACCACCAATCCTTCGAGTGAGGTATTAAAAGAAATTGGCACTTCATTTTTAAAAAGAACCGCATCAGAAGCCAGCACTCTATCATATGTGGGTTACCCCCTCGAACAAAGGAATTCCCTCCTCCAACAAAGAACAGATATTGATCGAACTAAATCGCAGCCAACATATACTCCGCCCGTTCCTGGAAATATTCATGCGGCATATCTCGATATTCAGTCTCAAATAAATGCAGCATTTCAAGCGGTTAAAACATTAGAGAGGGTTGGAACATCAAAAACAAGTACAAATTTAAACCCCGATAGTTGCATGGAACTGAAATGGCCCACAGGCGAACAATACATAGGTTATACGTCAAATAACCAGCACCATGGCATTGGAAAGTACACAAGCGCTCATGGCAACACCTACGAAGGACAGTGGCAAAAAGGCAAGCGTGAAGGTTTTGGAGTCAAGTGGGATTCAAAAGGCAAAATAGTTGCTTGCGGAACGTTCAAAAACGATCAACTTGTCAACTCACACCCCGTTCAAGTCGACTGGCTGCTCCCCTCAGAACTGAGCCATTTTCCAAGGAACGATCTCAACAAAAATGTTGTATTCATCGTGCCGGATGGCAGTACAATAACCATTGACCAAATGGCCTGCAAGATATAAGAACGAGACTCTGAAATTATTTTAAGGCATGGTTCAAAAAGAGAACACGTTAGAAGTAGCTCTTTTTGAACCATACCGAAATTATGACAAGCCCGTTTATTTTGACGACTTGCCTGCAGTCGACATGCTCTCCATCAAGGCTTTAAATACATCATCAGGGGATTTTTTGCCATCCACTTTCTGAAGCACCCCTTTCTTCGAATAATATTCCACCAAAGGCTTCGTCTGGGCCTGATAAACACGCAATCTCTCCTGCACAACTTCAGCCTTATCATCAGGCCGTTGTATAAGAGTGCCCCCACATTTATCACAAACACCTTCCTCTTTCGGAGGAGAAAAATACCGATTGTAAACATTACCACAAGAAGCACAGGTCAGGCGTCCTTCCGCCCTTTTGACAATGACTTCATCAGGAACTTCAAGATCCAACACTATAAGATCTACGCCTTTTGATAAATGCTTATCAAGGGCCTCGGCCTGAGGAATCGTACGCGGAAAGCCATCTAAAAGATAGCCTTTAGCACAATCTGGACGAGAAACGCGATCAAAAAGCATATCCAACACCACTTCATCAGGCACAAGCTTACCTGCGTTCATATACGTTTTAGCTCGCTGTCCCAATTCAGTATTTTTACTGATATTCTCTCTAAATAAATCTCCCGTAGATATATGTGGAATCCCGAGCTCTTTGGTAAGCCTTACAGCTTGCGTTCCCTTTCCCGATCCTGGTGGACCCAGTAAAATCACTATTTTTTGTTTAGTCGTTGAGAGATTGTCATGAGCAGCCATATTGCCTCCAAGCGAAGTTAATAATAAACAGATAGCCAAAGTAAAAATTTTCATAATCAGTTACCTATATCAGTTACCTAAAAAATCGAATTTATCGAATTTATATTGAAAAATGAACCTCAAAAAGCTTACAATGCTACACTTTAGCAAATGTTTCTTATTTCCTCATAACTTATTATCACTATGAAAACAAAATCTCCCAAAAAAATCCTAATCACCTTCGGTCGCTCATTTCATGCTCTGGAATTAGCCCGCCAACTCAACGCTGCCGGACATATTGTTTATATTGCTGACTCTATCCGAACTTATGTAGCTAAATATTCTAATGCCGTTAAAAAGTGTTTTAAAGTCCCAAGTCCGCGCTTTCACCCCGAAGAATATATCACAGCTTTGATACGCATCGTTAATCAAGAGAGCATAGATTTTCTTCTCCCTGTATACGAAGAAACGACTCAACTAGCAAATGCTATTGATCGCTTCCCAAAATCCTGCAAACTTTTTTGCCCTAATTTTGACCTATACCTCACCCTGCATAATAAATGGAGTTTTCAAAGCAAGCTGCAAGAACTGGGCATTCCCTCTCTAAAAGCTGCTCTCATAAGCCACAGAGATGATCTAAAAAAACTTGATTTCACAAAGCCTTTTGCTTTAAAGGCTTGCTATTCAAGAGCTTCGCAAGATGTTAGAAAAATATACCCAAATCAATCCATCGATGCCTTGCCTATCGAGCCCCATAACCCATGGATAGCCCAGGAATGGTTAGAAGGAAATAAATTTTGCACCTACTCAATCTGCCATGAAGGCGAAATTTATGCCCATGCCACCTATCCTGTCAAAAATGCTATCGATGGAAATTCGTGCCTGATTTTTGAAAACGCTTCCCATCAAGGTATTTATCAATGGACGGCTGATTTTGTAAAAAAAGTAAATTATACAGGACAAATTGCATTCGACTTTATCGAATCTCCTTGCGGCCAGTTATTTGCCATTGAATGCAATCCTCGCGCAACAAGTGGATTGCTCCTTTTTAACGAAAAATCGCGCCTTGACAAGGCCTTTTTTAAAGAAAATACATCTCCTTTGCTACCAGCCCACAATGCTCGAATACAAATAGCTACTGGCATGTTACTTTATGGCTGGAGAAAATCCGCCATTAAAAATAACAACTTTTTTAAATTTCTCAAAACCTTTTGTAGTACAAGAGACGTTGTGTTTAGAGCTAATGACCTAAAACCCTTTCTCTTTGAACCTCTTGTATTTGCTTCTCTGATAAAAAACAGCTTTAAAAACAAGCTTTCGATCCCATCCTACTACACCCATGACCATGATTGGAACGGCGAAGCTTTAAACCTAGAAACGGCGATTGCAAACGCCCCGCAAACGCAATCTTTTGATCCATAACGAATTGTGCAATTGCCCGCCTTCACCTTTTGTGGCCATGTTCACTTCATCGGTCAAGATATTCATTGCGTTATGCCGTCATACCGTCTAACCACCAACGAAGTGGGTGAGGGCAATTAGCCCAGGACTTTTAATCCTACGATCGAGCCTATGAGATTGCAGAGAAAAAATATTTTCCAGGCACTCATCTGATCGTCAAAAAAATAAACTCCCACACAAGCTGTTCCCGCCGCTCCAATGCCGGTCCAAACAGCATAAGCCACGCCTAAAGGAATATGCACTATAGCCCGGTTCAAAAACCAAAAGCTAAGCATAGAAAAAATTAAGAAAATAACTGTAGGAACTACTTTTGTAAATCCTTCAGTCAGTTTAAGAAAAGTAGTAAATCCTATCTCGAGAAATCCCGCTATTACAAGAAATGTCCAACCCATATTTAATGTCTCATGTCTTTTAGTTTTGAAAACCCAAACTCGCCATCCATACACCTTTATTAAGGAATGGACTCGAGTTTGGATCCTAGTACAACGTAACACTTTTCAGATTAAATTACATATCATAACGACTGTTATTGCCACTTCGCGGAACATTTTTGATCAAGACCTCTACAAATTTTTCCCATTGAGCCTTCTGCATCGTAGGCAAGATCAAGTTAACGTCAATATTCACGCGCTGGGCAAAATCGGAAGCGTAGGGCAAAATATTGCCAGAAGCGTTTTCTTCCACTAAGCTGCCGGTAAGGCCATCAAGAAAACGCCCCCACACCCAGTTTCTACCATAAAGGTTTTGCATACACGCCTTCAATTCTTCACTGGTGAATACAGTGCTCAAAAAATTCAAAGGATGCACCCTGTCAACACGGTCACCCGCTTTCTTGAGCGAAGATTCTGCTCCCTTAATTTTTATCAATGAGTTATTGGCAAGCGTTTTAACAATATAGGCTATGTCGTTCTTATCATTTTGCGTAACAGGTGCGCTATAACTTCGTAGATTTGAGACCGACTTTGCAATACTCCGAACGACAATCCCTTGTCCATCAGAAACAGACATATTAAAACCTTTTGACACTATATCACAAGGTGTGTGTACGTCAGCATCCTCTTGATATTCAACATTGTTTAATTCAATTACAGTCAGAGAGCTGTCAATTCTTTGCAGCACGTCTTGGAATGAATCTTCCGACTCTACATCGATGAGATAGCTTTCACCCCCAGAGCTTTCCAATACTATCTGTTGCGTTTCAGCAATCCCCTCCATTGAAGAACAAGCCAAAACCCCGATAAATAAGTTAAGGCAGCCTTTAGACATCCGGTTCATATTTCCTCCTTAGTTTCTCTGATGATCTGATTATATACCACGCGCGATTAGGTTACGCGTATTTTTACGATGCGAAAGCTCCCGCGGTTGAACGATCGCAAGTCGGTCAATATTAGTAACATGAACCGACTTGCGATCGTTCAACCCCGGAGCGTTGGCGCCGAAAAAATAGGCAAAATCTACCCCCGCGTGGTATTTGGTATCCTTCATACCCAATTTGAATAATGGAAAGCAATGAAATTTAAAATTGCAATTATAGTTGCTCGCAAGCTAAAGTTTCACCTAGTTCCACTTTACCCATTTTTAATAAAATTTTAAGGTTGGCTGAATGCGCATAAAGCATCTTTTTCTAAGTATACTAATTGGATACATCATACAAAAGGATCTCGTTGCAGGCTGCCCTTCAGAAGCAATGTTTTCGGGAGATGAAACACCATATACTGAAGAAGTATCCAACCAGGAAGAACCCTCTTGGATGGATGGATGTGAAGATTATGCAACCGCTTTCCTCAAAGATGGCCACATTTTGACAATCGGTCCGGAATTTTATAATTTAACAAGAATACGGCATAGCGACACCAAGACTAACACCAAACAAAATGGAACTCCAATAGGTGTTAGAGCAACTTACGATTATATCAAACGCTATAAGTTCTATTGCGGTGCTCAAATATTTTGGGCGACTGGAATTTTAAATGGCAAAACAGCTGGCGAAGAAAAAATACGATCTAGTTGGACCGATGAACAGATTGAAGGAAATGTCGGTTATACCTTTCAATATAAGTACTTTCCACATGTTTCTTTTACCCCTTTTGGCGGGTATGGCTACTACCGAGAGACCAACAAATTTATCCACCCTACTCCTGTTCCTTTAAAATTCATTACAAAGTACGGTTATATTTCATACGGTTTTCTATCATCCGTTTTAGTAAATTCCTGGTTAAGTATTGGTGTGAATCTACGCCTTCGATCCCCCAATAACCCCCAATGTGTGATTAAAGATCCCGACTTCGATGCTGTTAAATTGAAAATCGGCGAACGAATTCAATACCGCATTGAAACTCCCCTCATCTATTACGATCGATTTCTTTGCAATTTATTCCAATTAGGACTTGTTCCTTTTTATGAAAAACGCGACTATGGTAAATGGGCGGATTTTCCTGTTAGCTATGTAAAAACAACAATCCAAACCTATGGGTTAAACCTACAATTAATCTTTCGATTTTAGAGGTAAATGCGTGTCGAATTCATCTATCGGTTTGCCAACAAAATACAATTGGAAGCGGCTTATAGGACGCGAATATTTTGATTCTTCCGCTGAAACCAGCCCAGCTGTCAATATTATTAAAAACCTCTTTCCTTGTAATCCCCTTCTTTACGATGCAACGAATATTGACAATATCGCCTGGCCCAATACTGAAGCAGCATCATTTGCCAGAAAATATTTAATCCCATTCATAAAAAATGGCACAAAACACTATATCAGCAATATCGATGCAGAAATGCGCTTGATGCATATAGGGCAACATGTCGTCCCAATTGTGATTGTCAATAATAACTATGAAAATGCCTACGTCTGCTCTCCTTATGCCCACTATATCTCTTTAGCACTCGATTCATTGCATCTAATTAAAAGCAAAATTTTACGAAAAGTTGTGCAAAGTTCTTTAAAAGGATTAGGACACCTGCTGCGCAAAGTTAGGATTAACCAAATTGTCTATGTGAATCATTGGCTTTTATCGACAGATCTATATCCTGAAGGAATAACAATAGAGCAAACAGATGCCATTACAAAATTTCTAAAGCTCCAATTTCCTGAGCATGCAATTGCATTTCGATCCATAAATAATAAAACAAACGAATCACTCAAAAACAATCTTGAAAAATGCGGCTATAATCTAATTGCGAGCAGGCAAGTTTATATCACCAATCCTAAAAACCAAGCCTTATTTCAGACTCGCATTGTCAAAAGCGATCTTAAGCTATGGAATGAACGTGATTACCAAGTATGCGAACACCAACAGCTTACCAATAAAGATATTGAACGCATTCTTACATTATATAACACCGTCACTCTGGAACATCATTCCCATTTGAATCCTCAACTTAATGAAAACTTCGTCAAATTAATGATGGAACAGCGTATTCTTAATCTCAAAGCCTTGAAAAAAGATAATGTTATCGATGGAGTTGTTGGGTACTTTCACCATGACAATGTTTTCATGTGCCCGTTTTTTGGTTACGACAAATCACATCAAGACACAAATCGCCTTTACAGACTACTCTCAACCATGTTATTGCTGGAAGCTGCCAAAGACAAAACCTACTTTCATCAAGGTGCGGGTGCATCGTTTTACAAAAAAATCCGCCGCGCCGTCAATCATCAAGAATATCTCGGGGTTTATTGTAGCCACTTAAGCGCCCCCAGACGCTTTGTCTGGAGATCCCTTAAAGCCATGATGAATACCGTCGGTGTAATCTTTATGAAAAAGTACTAACATGCAAACATCATCTGAAGTTCAACTAAAAAGTCTGTTTACTTCGACAAAACAAAGCAACTCTAGTTACTGGATAGCTGCAGTAGCTATCCTCGGCACATTCATATTGACAATCATTTCCTGGTTCCGGATTTGCTCCGAAGCATGCTCAGAAAGCCATAGTTATCGCTTATTTGGCTTTACTTTTGAACAGATCGGCCTCGTTGTATTTCCGTTACTCCTCATTTCGCATCTATATTCAAGACAAAATTTCCTCCTGTCCCTGCTTACAAGTTTAATGCTTTGTGGAGCTATTGGCGCAGAATTAATGTTTATCTTCCTGCAAAAATATGTGATCGGCAGATGGTGTCCTATTTGCCTATCAATTGCTGCCCTGCTTGCAATTGCCGGCATCATCTATTTCAAGGATTTCCTTACAAATTTAAAACAAAGAAACAAAGGTCATATGATGAATACTCTTTTTAAAGGTGCTACAGGATCCATCGCCCTAGTCGTTGGATTTGTCTTAGCTTTTGCGGGAATCACTAAATATGATGAACTCCAGGCCGACGAAAATAACGTTAAAGAAATAATCGCCTTTGGGAATATTAATAGTCCGATAGAAGTTTATGTATTTACAGACTGGGAATGCCCCGCATGCCGTTCACTAGAAAAAACCTTTGAAGCAATGTCTCCTACTGTCATGCAAAAAGCCAAACTCACTTTTGTCGATGATCCGGTTCACGATGCAACATTGAACTATACGCCCTACAACCTAGCTTTCATGGCTTACAATAAACCTCAGTACTTTGCTTTACGAAATGGCTTATCAAAACTATCTATAGAGACAAAATCACCAACCGAACAACAGGTTGCTTCGATGGCAGCTTCTCTTGGAGTAAGCTTCAGACCAATCGAATACAGCAATATTGCTATGGCAACACGCTACTTTGATAGTCTGATCAATCAATATAATGTAGAAGGCACTCCAACAGTCGTTATAGCCAACAAATTGAATAATAAAAGCAAAAAGCTGGAAGGAACTTCCGAGATCAATACAGAAAACATCCTGAAAGCCATTAGCACTTTGGGAAAGTAAAAGATCAAAAAAAAGTTAAAGCATAGATGACTTTTAGCTCAGATTGGTTTCCCGCGAAGGCGCAAAGAGGCAAAGCACGCAAAGAAAAGCAATCTAACCACAGAGATCACAGAGAACACAGAGAGAAATTAACAGGATATCAGGATGGGGATGATATAACTATCTTCTTTGGGCAAAATGGACCTAATTTTTCAATTTCCCCCATCCTTATATCCTGTTAATCTATCTCTCTGTGTTCTCTGTGATCTCTGTGGTTATACCGAAAATCATTCAAAAATTGGTTTTTGAGCGCGCCAAAGCCCTGGGGTTGAACGATCGTAAGTCACCTTGTATTGTTAATACTAGGTGACTTACGATCGTTCAACCGCGGGAGCTTTCGCGCGGCTCAAAAACCAATTTTTGAATGATTTTCGGTATAGATTGCTTTTCTTTGCGTGCTTTGCCTCTTTGCGCCTTCGCGGGAAACCAGTCTGAGCTAAAAGTTAGAAATCCTTCATGATTAAATTGGAGAAAAGTGAAAATGTTCAAAATTTTGATTTGCCTTTTGATGGCAACTTCTTGCTGTTATTCATTAGACTGTAACCACCCGCTTATATCGGCCGAATGTTTGAATCCGCAAGAAGTTTATGGGACAACTACCACTATTTACATAGGCTCTTCAGTAGAACCGACAATTGCGGTAAATCCGAAGAATCATAAAAAGATGGTGGCGGCATGGCAACAAGATAGGATTTCAAATGGGGCAGCACTTTTAACAAGTATCGCTTATTCTAGAGATGGAGGGATAAATTGGCACCCTAGCAATATTCCTTTACAAAGTTGCCAATGCGGCATTAATCAACGATCTGGAGATAACTGGTTAAGCTATTCAGCTGATGGCAGACAGGTATATTTTTGTGCGGGCGTCCTTAATGCTACCCAAGACCCCAATACCCAGAAGCAATTTGGAGTTGTAGTCGCCATTTCAAATAATGATGGTAAAACTTGGAGCGAGCCCCGCTATTTATTCTCCAGCATGAATTACATATCAGATCCTACACAACAGTTCGCAAATTCAGATAAAAACTCGATTACCGCTGATCCAAATTATCGTAAAAGGGCTATTGCCGTTTGGGCTAATTTCAATCCTGCTTCAGCCAGTCATGGGATTGTTCAGGGCAGCTATACCACAAATCGAGGAAAAACATGGTCAGCTGTACAACAAGTATATGACCCTTTTCCTGATCTTGTACAGGAGGGGTTGAGCAACGGAATTCAAAATGACAATCAAGCTAGTAACAATGTCGTTGTTATTTTGCCAAAAGGGAAAAATAAAACGAGGTTAAGTGGCAACTGGCTTAATTTTGCTGTAAGAGTCTACGCTAGGACTGGAGCGACAAACACACAGTATGTTAATGACTCTTTTCCTTTTCAATATTCATTAACCGACATTGTTTTGGTCCGGTCTAAAAACCATGGAAAAAAGTGGAATCCCAGAGCAGAAATTGTAGTATCGAGTTTTGTTAACAACTTGTTATTTACCGGGGGATATACGTACGATTCTAGTGGCAATATCACAGGAGGGCTTGGTGATCGGATGAGAAATGATCAGACAGTGCCTTCCTATAACGTTAATTCCAAAAACGGATATTTGTATGTGGCCTATCAATCAAGTCAGTTCCGACAGGATCAGCTGCAACAGATAGGGCTAGTGACATCGCGCGATGGCGGCTATACCTGGTCAAAACCAGTGCAAGTCAATAAAACGCCAACAGATGCTTCTAATCCACAAGCTTTCGCACCTTTTGTAGCTATAACCAGGAATGGACGAGTAGGAATACTTTATTTTGACTTTCGGAATGATGATCGATCAGATCTTCATCATACACCGATGGATGCCTGGCTGGTCGTTTATCAGGAAGTGAAGAATCCTAATGGTGGAAGCACAGGTATTGGTTTAGATTTTGTTGAGGAAATTAGACTATCAGAGTCTTACATTGCACAAAATGGCCCTAAAACTACTCAAGGATATATGACAGATAGTGATTATCTGTTCATGGCGGCAAGAGGCAATCATTTTTATGCTATTTACACTAAGTCTTTTGACGGACCATTTACTCCTCCTACAGTTTTTTATACTGATCCGCTACATCAGGCAACAGTTCTCTTAGATGAGAACCTTCGAACAGTTCCTTTTGTCAGCATCATCAAAAACAGTAAAAAAGGGGCTAAACTTTTTTTGACCCGGCAACTACTATAATCCTTTTCTTTATTATCTTGCTTTTTGATCTAAAGTATGGTAACATAATCCTTTAACTCTGTGAGGATTATGGTTTCACTAAGCAATCTAACTATGCAATACGGCGGCAGAACCTTATTTAAAAATGCCAGCCTTCAACTTCTTGCGCGAAACCATTATGGTCTTGTCGGACCAAATGGAGCTGGTAAATCGACCTTGCTTCAGATTATTACAGGAGACGTCGTTCCAGATAAAGGTCAAATAGCCATCCCCTCTCGGATTACTATTGGAAGTTTAAAGCAAGACCACTACATCTATGACAACTTTGCCATTCGCGATGTCGTCATCATGGGTAAGACTCGCCTATGGCAAGCTCTTCAGAAGAAAGAAGCTCTCTTGCAAAAACCCGAATTCACAGATGAAGACTGCAACGAACTGGCAGATTACGAGAAAATCATTGAAGAATTGCATGGCTATTCAGCCGATAGCGCTGCCGCACAAATTCTGAATGGACTAGGCTTACCGTATGGCGTACATGAAAAACCGATGCATACCCTCTCGGGTGGACATAAGTTAAGAGTTCTTTTAGCGCAGCTGCTTTTCAGCGAACCCGACGTCATGCTGCTTGACGAACCAACGAACCATTTGGATATCTTTTCTATTCGCTGGCTCGAAGAATATTTAAGTAAATTTGGCGGTACCATCCTCCTCAGCTCCCATGATAGACATTTTCTAAATGCAGTCTGTACTCATATTGTCGACATCGATTATGGCGTTATCACAGCCTATGTAGGCAATTACGACGCTTTTGAACAAATAAAATCTCAATCGAATGAATTGAGAGAAGCTCAGATGGAGAAACAGGAAAAGCGTAAAGATGGGATGATGAACTTTGTTGAACGTTTTGGAGCCAAAGCCTCTAAAGCCAGCCAAGCTCAATCGCGCATGAAAATGGTTGAAAAACTCGAAGCAGAAATGGAAACACTTCAACAACAGCCCTCTTCGAGAAAATTTCCTAAATTGAGTTTTGATCTTTGCCGCCAACCAGGCGCTATCATATTAAAATCTCAAGATATCCAAAAAAGTTATGGTAACAAAAAAGTTCTTCACAATGTATCTGTAGAAATTGAACGAGGCGAACGCGTAGCTTTCGTCGGAGCCAATGGCATCGGCAAATCCACTTTTCTAGAAATCATCACAGGAAATCAACAAGCCAACCACGGCGATTTTTCTTGGGGCTTCGAAGCGCATTGCGCATATTTCCCGCAAGACCACGCACGTGAAGTCAGCGGTAAAACATCATTACTTGATTGGTTAGGAAATTTTGATTCACGAGCTAATCGAGAAACTTTGCAAAAGATTTTAGCGAGATCCCTCTTTTCCGGCGATGATGTATTAAAGCCGGTATCAGTGCTCAGCGGGGGCGAAACCGCACGACTCATTTTAGCCAAAATGATGCTTGTAAAACATAACATTCTCATCTTCGACGAACCAACTAACCACTTGGATATGGAATCTATTGAAAGCTTGATAGAAGCTCTAGAATCCTATACTGGTACCATTTTGTTTGTCAGCCATAACCGCTATTTTGTTGAAAAGCTCGCTAAACGCGTCATAGAAATCACCCCTGAAGGGCTGAAAGACTACAAATGCACCTATGGAGAATACCTGGAAAAAGAAGCCATAGACCATCTTGATGTGACAAAAGCCATGCGCAGCGCCTCGGATTCACAACTTTCAAAAGGTTCTGACAACAACAAGCCAGCCAATGACGATCAAAAAAAACAGCAGCGTCAAAAAGATCAATTACAAAGAAAAATCAATGAACTCGAAAAAAAATGCCAAACCATTGAAGACTCTTTGAAATTGCTTAACGAGACCATTTTCAGTGAAAATTTTTATGCAAAAATTGTAAAAGCAGAACAGGAAAAAACTCTAAACGACAAACAGCGGCTCGAAGAGAAGCTAAAAGTACATTTAACTGAATGGGAACAAGCTTCCGAAGCTTTAAGTTCCACATAAGAAGCCCCTTACGATATGTGTACTATTTATTCAACGCAAAGGCGCAGAGACGCAAAGAGACCTTTTTTATCTCAGAATTGTAGCTTAGGCTTTAGAGGTAAAACAGGTCTCTTTGCGTCTCTGCGCCTTTGCGTTGAATAAATAAGACACGTGCCCTTTTAACCCCTTTAGCTTCCTAGTACACTGTCAAGCGTAAATTGTTACATTGGGCTGCGCCAAAGCCCCGCGGTTCGAACGTCGAAAATGGGGTAGTATGAGGCAATACAACCCCATTTTCGACGTTCGAACCGCGGGAGCTTTCGCGCAAGCCAAATGTAGCAATTTACGCTTGACAGTGTACTAGTTCTTCCAAAGAATTTCCCCTACCTCCGTAGGCACTAACTCAGAACGATGGTCGGGCACTATCCTCGGTGTATAATCACTCGCAGCCCTATTTCCCGGTACTTGTGCTGTATAAAGATAAATCCCTTCGCTTTCACCCTGATTCCCCTGGGATGCCATTTCAAGATGTAAAGGAGCTTCCCCATTAAGAGGATTAGCATACAATTCTACCTTAACATCCTCATTTCTTAAGGCCCCCAAACGGACTTTCACCTGAAACAAATAGTCATTACCCTTTTTAGTGACATCCAGTCCGACAAATCTGGCATCATTCCAATGCACGCGAAGATGCTCAAACCAATCCTGCAGCCGGACACCCAACGCACCATGATTATCAGCTCTTTGTACAAACGCTGTGGCGGCAGGTAAATAATAATTAACCACATACTCTTTCATCATCCGAATAGTGGAATATTGCGGAGCTAAATTAATCATACTTTCTCGAATCATGCGCAACCATTCTCTAGGAAGATCTTTGCCATCCCTTTCATAGAAAAGAGGAACAACTTTCTGCTCCAAAATTGAATATAGCGATTCAGCTTCCGACTGCTCCCAGACAGGATCCCAGTTATGCTCCTTCCCATCCCCTAATGCCCAGCCTACATCTGGTGTATAAGCCTCAGCCCACCATCCATCTAATTCCGAAAGATTCAATCCACCATTGGCCAACAGCTTCATACCACTTGTTCCACTAGCTTCCCATGGTCGTTCAGGAGTATTTATCCACACATCAACACCCTGAACCAATCGTTCTGCCATCAGAATGTCATAATCTGCTAAAAAGATGACACGAGAACAAACCTCAGGACGTTTGATAAAATTCTGCCATTGTTCGATTAACGCTTTTCCTTCCTGATCTTTCGGGTGAGCCTTGCCGGCAATCACTATTTGAACAGGGCGATTGGTATTCGAAATTAAACGGATCAATCGTTCTTGATCTTTTAACAACAAAGTTGCCCGCTTATATGTAGCAAAACGTCTGGCAAAACCTAATGTTAAAACATTTGGATCAAATACCTTTTCGGCATCTTTTACATCGCATTCTAAACTACCCAGAACTCTTTTTTGATAGGAAAATCTAAATCGAAGATACTTGATCATATTCGTTCGAGATTCGGAACGGAGCTTCCATATTTCTTCATCTGTAATGCTTTTAAAATCGTCTTTTAATCCTTCAGGGTTAGCCCACCAGCGGCGTTGTTTGCCCGAAGCCTTGCTCCAAAACGTGTCAGCTGCAGGAGATTCCCAAGAAGGAATGTGGACACCATTAGTCACATAGCCCACAGGAATTTCTTCAAGGGGCCAACGGGGAAACAATGGAGCGAATAATTTTCGACTAACTTCCCCATGTAATTTACTCACGCCATTCACCGCACCACTGCCGCGGAAAGCCAAAAAGGCCATGTTGAAAAGTTCGTTGGAATCAAAGGCATTTTCTCTGCCGAGTGCCATCAAATCATTCATGGTAATTTTCACGCTAGAAATATAATTTCCAAAATACTTGACAATGAGCTCGGGGGCAAACTGATCGAAACCTGCCGACACGGGAGTATGTGTTGTGAATAGATTGCCCGATCGCGTAATTGTAAGGGCTTTGTCAAATGAGACGCCATTGGCCTCCATGTAACTTTTAGCTCTGGCTAAAACAGCAAATGCTGCATGCCCTTCATTTAAATGACACACTTGGGGATCTATTTCCAAGGCCTGCAACAGCTTCCAGCCGCCAATGCCAAGAATATATTCTTGCTGCAGACGATGCTCAGAATTACCGCCATAAAGTGATCCTACAATGCCTCTGTCAAAAGGGGTATTTATCGGATCATTGCTATCCAGCAAATAAAGCTTAATTTTACCAATACGAACTTCCCAAACTTTTAGATATATTATTCTTCCTGGAAATTCTATTTCTATCCGTAAAAATTCCCCTTTCTTATTACGACTGCGCAAAATAGGGAGTTGACTCGGATCATTATAGGGATAAGCTTCCACCTGATTTCCATCCGCATCAAAATATTGGCGAAAATAACCAACTTGATAAAGCAATCCTATGCCGGTTATTGGCACATCTAAATCCGTAGCTGTTTTAAGATGGTCTCCTGCAAGAATTCCAAGTCCTCCTGAATAAATAGGAAGCGCTTCACTTAATCCAAACTCTAGGCTGAAATAAGCAATATGTTTCAATGGTGAATTTTTGTATGTTTCTGCAAACCAACCCTTTGTTTCCTTCATTACAAAATAGCTAGTAAAATGGTCATCATATAGCTGCATGAAGGCTTTGTCATTGGCCAGAATCTCAAGCCTGTCCTGCGATAGCATTTGCAAAATCAACCAGGGATTGCGTAATTTAAACCAAAGTTCGGGATGAACTTTGCACCATAGCTCATCGTCATAAGCACTGGATGAACGCCTCTGATCTAAGGCTAAGGTATAGAGTCCGCAAAGCTTTCGAAGGTGCGCTGGAACAATTTCACAAACTCTTTCTAAAACGTGCTTTTCGATAACATCTTCTGGTTCTTCCATACTAGACTCCTTGTTGTACTTAGAACTTAAGCACAATTAAAGAAATAATTAAAGAAAAGAAATACATTTTTAACCACAGAGTAACAGAGAACACAGAGATCACAGAAAGGATAAAATTTGGAGTGCGGTGACAAGTCCTTGCAGTTGGACACATCTTATTCTTGCATTTCCAATAACCACGAAGCGGTGGAAGCATGTAGCCCCATGCATGAGCGCAATGTCATCAATTTAAATAAATGTTTATCATGATATACATGCAAGATTTGTTCGCGAATCCAAATCGCTGGCGCAATGACATCAACTTAAATAAAGCACCTTTTTTGCCCGGAGGGCTTTCACAATGTAGCCCAGACTGAGGAACGAAGTCTGGGTTAGATTCGAAAAAAAGGTTAAGCCCCGGAGGTGGTGACACACATCCTAGCTAAAAAACTCATTTTCTTAAACAAAAGTGTGTGTCGCCACCTCCGGGGCTGAATTTTCATTTCAACCTAACCCAGGCTTCGTTCCTCAGCCTGGGCTACATTGTGAAAGCCCTCCGGGCAAGAAGGATAAATTTCTTTAAGTAGATGACATTGCGCGTGAGCGTGGGGCTATATGCTTCCACCGCTTCGCGATTATTAAATATGCAAGAATAAGATGTGTCCAACTGCAAGGACAAGTCACCGCACTCCAAATTTTATCCTCTCTGTGATCTCTGTGGTAAAATGTGTTCTTTTCGTTGAATAATTTTAAAATGCACGATTCTTGCAATGTTTTGTGGAACTCTCGATTCCGTTCTTGCTAGATTTCACCAGCTTGAGGTATCTTAATGCCAAAATTTTGGTCAGGAGTGAATGATGAAAGTAACATTGCCAAGCGAACACGAAAGCCGAGTCAATATTCAAGGAATAGAAATTGCCCTAGGTTTCCCAGATGAATTCGGTTTTGAATGGATAGGCCAAAAAGATGTTTTAGAACAACTTTTGGCGGCTTGGTTAGTCATCGACGAAAATGATATCCCACTGAACCCCAGACTGATAGGCAAACCAGGGGTAGGCAAAACAACCTTGGCTTATGCTGCCGCTAAAAAACTCAACAAACAAGTCTATATCTTTCAATGCACCATGGACACTCGTCCAGAAGACTTATTAATAACTCCAGTTATTGACAAAGCCGGCGGCATTCGCTATGTGGCATCCTCTTTAGTTACAGCTATGATCCGCGGCGGTGTGTGCATTCTCGATGAGGCCAACCGCATGAGTGAAAAATCCTGGGCATCTTTGACTCCCCTGCTCGATACACGCCGATATATTGAATCAATCGTTGCCGGCTTAAAAGTTGCTGCCAGTCCAGATTTTCGAATTTGCGTTACGATGAATGACGACGCCTCTACGTTCGAGATCCCCGAATATATTCATAGTCGCCTGCAACCACAAATCTATCTCGACTTCCCTGAAGCTGAAGAGGAAAGACGCATTTTAAAAGAAAACCTTCCCTTTCTGGATATGCACATATTGGATTATGTTGTTAATTTTTTACAGCGCGCCCATGCAAAAAATGAAAACTACACCGTACGCGATGGAATTAATATTGCACGCTACGCTGCGAAAAGGATTAAAAGCTTGAATGGCCAGAATGGCAATCAGGATATTACCAACAACCTCCTTCAACAAGCTATTGTCATGACATTAGGCGACGAGGCTTTAGCTTACGTGGTATGACAGATTCTTCCTCCCTATTTTCAGAAGAACCATTTTATATCCGCAAGGATAATATCTGGGCTGTTCCAATCATCCACTACAACATGGAAATGGCGGCACAGGTGCGCTTGGCCTTTAATGCAATCAAGCCAGATTGTGTTGCTGTAGAATTGGCTGAGACAATGCAGCTACAGATGCTGCATGCTGCTTCGCGCCTTCCGGATATCAGTCTTGTTCTTACCTATGACAAAACCCAAACACCGCTCTATTATATGTGCGAACCTTGCGATGCGGCTTTTGAAGCTTTGCGGTCCGCGCTTGAAGCTCAAATACCCGCCTGGTGCATCGATCTCGATGTCGATTTCTATCCTGACATACAAGAAAACCTCCCAGATCCTTATGCGATTCAACGCATAGGCTTGAGAAGCTACTACGAAGCATACAAAAAAATGATTTTGGATAAAGAGTTTGTCCAAACACCGATCGACCATGATAGAGAACTCCATATGGCAAAACGCCTTAAAGAACTTTCACTATCCTATGATCGTGTTTTATTTGTAGGCGGCATGGCACATGTTGAAAGAGTTTTGGAATTAAGCACAAGATCATCATTTCCTGTCCTAAAACATACAGAGAGGGATGTCATTGAACTTTGCACCTTGACAGAACTTTCATGCAGGGATGTTTTGGCGGAATCCGGCTGGATCTCGAAGCAATATGAAATCTTACGAGGTTTGAACGAAAAGCAAAATAAAGAAATTGATTCCATTCACTCCATTGAATTTCCTCCCGACAGGCAAAAACTCATTTATGGTCTATTCAAAGAAGCCTCTTTAAGGTACATGGAACAAACCGGCAATGCCTTCCCAGGCTATCAAATGCGCAATATCATGAAGTTTTTGCGCAACTACGCTCTTATACGCAATCGCCTCATGCCGGATTTATATCAAATCCTTAGCGCTGCAAAAGGGTGTGTCGACCATAATTATGCCTATGAAGTGTGGGAGCTTGCTACAGAATACCCCTATTACAAAAATATAGACAACTTACCAACCCTGGACCTATCCATTGAAGATGTTTGGGGTCATAGCAAGCTGATGAATTTTCAGCTTAAACTTAAAAATCCAAAAAGCGTATTCACACAAAGACGCCATAAAGACCGTTCAAAACCACGCTTTCAGCCTCCAGGTCCTTTCAGCATCTGTTCATACCCGCCTGAAGACATCGTCATTGAACGTCTCGGTGATTTTTTAAAAAAGAAAGGGACTCAACTTCTCAGCGATGACTCCGCAAGAACCATCCCCTTTTCAACAAGTTTGGAAGATGGAATAGACACCAAAGAGACGATCCGGCATTGGCATGAAAAAAAACTCTATGTCAAAACCAAAGGAAAACCTCCAGGCGGAGTAGGATCAGTTGTCGTTGTATTCGACGAGGATAAGCCCGATGAAAGCCAAAGCCTTATTGATAAATTTCCCTGGTGCACCACTTGGCTGGGCGAACATTCACAGGAATCAGATATGGCGTTTTATGCCACACCTACCACACAGAATGTTGTAGGACCAGGAATCAGTCGTTGCGAATATGGAGGATTTATGATGTCCTACCCTCCCCGTAGAATGTACGACGTATGGTCGGATCCTGATTATACCGAATGCCGTTCCAAAGCAGAAGTTCTTCTGATGGCAGCGATCGATTACGCCATCCAGCCTCTAATAACATACGTGGCTGCCAAGCCGCCGCGCACAGCACTCAAGAGCTATGCAAGACGCTTCGGCAAAAAAATTGTCTACGTCCCAATCGGACAGCTTTCACCAGTTACCTTAAACAAGCTTCGCGCATTTCATGTCCTTGACGGGCATGACAAGCGCAACATCGCCGGCGAATTCATCTTTTGAAGAAAGCCCCGAGAAGAATGATAGCCTTCCGGAGCATTGAAAATGCGGCTTGCTTCAGCCCAGGCTGTAGGAAGCTCTGAAAGAGCGACCGGAGGCCTGGGTAGGCTTCAAAAAAGAGGGAGAGCCCTGAAAGGGAGACTCAAAAATGCAGATACAAACACAATATAATTTAATGAGGTTAATTATATGGTGCAATCTTTATCATTCGTACCAGTCCATTTAGTCTTCAGCACTAAAAATCGAAAACCATTTATTATTCCCGAACTTGAAAATCGTTTATATAGCAATCTTTCAACCATAGCCTCCGACCTAAAATGCGATCCATTTGAAATAAATGGAATGCCCGATCACGTCCATTTGCTGCTATTATTATCACGTACAATTACGCAAAGTGATCTCGCAGAAAAACTAAAATCAAATTCGTCTCGCTGGTTCAAAACCATCGATCCTCGTGTCTCTGATTTTTCTTGGCAAGGCGGATTTGGGATATTTGGTGTTGATTCCTCTTCGTTTGATCGCCATCGACAATATATTGTCGATCAAAAAAAACATCATGAAAGCCAAGAATTCAAAAGTGAATACACTAAAATGCTAAATCGTTATAAAATTAAATATGATGAAAAATTTCTTTGGGATTGAACAGAAAGAGCCTGCCTTTCAGGCCTCTATTGTTGTTTTACAGTTTACCCAGGCCTCCGGTCGCTCTTTCAGAGCTTCCTGCTGCCTGGGCTGAAGCAAGCCGCATTTTCAATGCTCCGAAAAGTAATCATTGTTTTGAAACATTCAGAGTTATCAATCATTCCGAGTTATCAGGAATTCAGAGTTTCCTGCTGCCTGGGCTGAAGCAAGCCGCATCTAGATTCCCTTTCCGACAATGGATGGCTCCAAGAGATAAGAAAGGTATTGGATTCTTAGGCGTAGTAGCTATAATTGTTTCAAAATCAAACTGAGCCTAGTCAAAATCATTTAATCCTCCTGCATTTAACTGACTGTTAATTTAGACCTAATATGGTTCAAAAATAACTATCAAGGTCGTTACGCATGGATTCCAAGGCCTCGATAGCTTGCTGAACACGATCAGCATGTTCGTGCGGTAAACGCAAATCGCAATTCATCTCATTAGCATCCACAGCCAACTGTTCTATGATTGTAAGGCAGGTTTTAATATTTTTTTCGTCACTGTTTTCAAGACTTTCAAGTTGCATGGAAAGCTTAATAATTTGATCTTCTAAAATTGCAAGTTTAAGGAGGATTTCAGTAACATGCTTGCTTTCTTTGTTTCCTTCAAATGCCGCAGCAGGCGTAACCATATCGACAAAGGAATCGATCAATTGCAAAGACTGAACAAAACAGGCCTCACGCGATTGATCTGCAGTATGACGCCAGCTTGCTAAGGATCGTATTGTAATAACTTTTGAATCGAATTTTAATTCAGAAAAATTTTTAAGCAATGGCTGTAGCCTGCTTAAAAGCTCTTCTCGATGTAATTCATCAAATTGACTTTCCTTTTCTAAATCGCTAAGAGCGTGGTAAAGATAATCCTCGATAATTTTTACATCTCGATCCACTAAAGCTTGAAACTCACCAAGGATGTGGGCAACAATGACCTTCTGAACAACTTCATTCGCCTGCAAATGAGGCAGCAATTCCGTCCATTTTTTTGCTTTTTCAATCCACAAAACCAGTCGATGAAAAATTTTCACTTGCTGCGATGGGGAACTTAGATGTTCTCTCACCTTTTGAATATGGGAAATTTCTTTGATAATAGGGTCAACAGCATTACAAACAAGAGAGTAGAGATAGGGATCAATTTTATTATCAATTTCTTGTTTAAATTGTAATAAATCAATCGAAGCTTTATTAGCAGCTGCCTCCATTTCATGGATCCGTCCACTCAGCTTTAGCGCACTCTGAGCTGGAGGTTCTTTAAAAAACTTATTCACTTTTTGGAAAAAACGGACGATGCCAGAATCTCTTTCAGGCTTATTTTGGGGAGTTGGAAGAACTTCATCAGTCATATCACACCCTCTTAAATCCTAATTATATGTGATTAGTCAATTGTTCTAAAGAATATACTTCCCTTGACCGCAATCAAGAGAAATAGATAGAATTATAACGAAAATCATTCAAAATCTGGTAAACCACTTTTATGACTAAACAACCCCATATTCTCATTACAAATGACGACGGCATTCATGCACCCGGAATTCGGCATCTATGGAATTCCATTCGTCAACATGCCAAGGTAACTGTCGTGGCTCCTATATCGGAACAATCAGCTGTCGGCTTATCGATAACGATTCGAACTCCTCTCCGTATCGAAAAAGTCATCTGGGAATCTGGATCACATGACACTTGGAGCGTCACTGGCACTCCAACTGACTGCATTAAGCTTGCCTTGCGCGCTATCCTCGATCAAAAGCCTGATATGATTATTTCCGGAATTAATCGCGGCTCAAATATCGGACGTGGAGTCCTTTACAGCGGCACTGTTGCCGCCACCATCGAAAGCGTCCTGCAAGGCATCCCTGCAATAGCTTTTTCTTGTCATGATTACAATGTAGAGCCTGACTATCCTACTCTCAGTAAATATATCTATCCAATCATCCAACAAATTATCAAACATCCCCTGCCTAAAGGAACACTACTCAATGTCAATTTTCCAGAAAGCAAACTAGCACCTTTCAAAGGCGTTAAAGTAACAGCCCAAGGCAATGAATGGTGGGGTGAAGATCCCGATAAACGCATTCATCCAAGCGAGGGGCACTCCTACTATTGGCTGGGTGCAAAACTTCATCAAGATGAAGGAGAAGAGGGCGAGAGTGCCTGGCTTCGAAGAGGCTATGTCACAGCTGTACCGGTGCACGTGGGGGATTTAACTGACCGAGATCATATGGAAAGTATGAAGGAGCTGTTTGAAAGCAATCTGGAAGCTGCCATCACAAACTGAAAAAGCAAAAAAAATTAACCACAGAGAACACAGAGAAGAGCTTCGGACATAGAATCCATATTATCCCAGAAACGGCAATTGAAGAAGTCCAAACTTATAATCCCAAAGTGTTAATTACATTAGCAAAAACATCCCATAAGCTACGCGAAGCGTTTGGAGTGCGCATCCCCTGCTGCACTTTTCTAAAAGAGATAGTATGTCAAAGTCATTGATACATTACTTCATGCTTCTGAAAATTCTGCTCAACATACCTTCCTGGAAAAGCGCAGCAGGGGCTGCGCACTCCAAACGCTCCGCGTAGCTTATGGGATGTTTTTGCTAATGTAATTAACGATTGAATGTTTATGTGGTTGGACTTCTGCAATTGTCTCGGCAGCAGCTTTTTAATGAACTTGAATCACCATGGCTTTTTAAGTACTTATAGCTTCTATTGTTTTTTACTTATAAATAGCACGACAATTTGTTTTCAATATGTATTTGTAAATCAATTGTTTATTTATATATAATAATACTATATGATAATTAATAATCTAATTTTTATTTTTTCGGAGGGCATATGAGTAGCGAATTAGGAGCCTCTAATAACGGTCCATTTTATCCTCATGAAACGGGAGCTTTACCGGATCTTACTTCCCAATCCAATTCAGGCAAAATCCAGAGTAAAAAAGGAACTACTAAACAAGCAGAGGCAAGAACCGAAAAAGTTAGCGCAGAAGGAACGAAATGTTTATCAACACCCCCTTCGTCCCCTAGATCAGCCCAAAAAAAAATCTCCGCAACATCCCTTGAAAAAGATTCAAACTTAAACGATACCGTTGAAAAGGCAAAAAACGCTGTCAAAAGTGTTAATGTTACTAATCAGATATCACCACATAAACAACTTGGAACCCCCGAAAAATTGCCGCTGATTACAGATCTCAAACAGATTTTCGGAAATTCTCAAGAGGATATCGATCCAACTTTAGCTAATGCGATACGAACTTCTTCCACTCCTGGTAAACAGATTCTTTCTTGGGAGTTAGTCGCTAAACACGCTAAAGAGATTCAAACAACAACAGATCTTTCGACCATAGGGTATGAAAAGAATCCAATCCTCATTGGTGGCATCCAATACGAGTGCTTTCTTGGAAACCAACCCTTAATTGTACATTCGACATCGCGACAAAATATCTTACGCATTATTGAGGACGCACCTGAACCTGGACATACATCAGAAAATCCAGATTTCTGGCTGAATGAAATGACCAAAATTTGTGCATCTCATTATGAGCCAGGACAACCTATTTATAAGGATAAATCGTGGATGCAATGTATCCTTAAAGTTTCTCCAAAAGCGATTGTGGACATCGCCCCTGAAGATATAAGCTCACCGATGAAGGACATCTCCAAGGAAACTGAAGCATATTTGAGATTTCGTGAAAAGATGAATGCAGCAACTCTATACTTAAACGAAATTTTTCGACAATGCCATGCTATGTTAGATAGAGAGAAAGCTCCACAAGACACTGCAATCGCACATATGGTCGGACTTACAGATCATGGATTCTTCGGAGAAATGTCTACTTTGATAGCGCGGTATCAAGATATTCCATTGGAACAACAAAAAGCGCATGCGCAAGCACTTTTTGGCAAAGGAATAGACAAACCCATAGTTGAAATACTCAAAGAGCTTCAATCCAGCATTCAAGGAGCTATAGATAGTGTGATTAATCAGGCACCACGTTCCGGAAGAGAACTTGCCCAGAACAATAATAAAATTTACCCCTTTAGACAAATCGCCCATCCCAGTGGTCCAAGCGAACTTAGCAAATCTAATAACTATTCAGAACTTAATATTCTCACAACAAAAAATCAAAAGAATCATGAAGAACCATTTATTGAAGTTGTGGCCATTGGAATTCCAGAATGTCAACTTAATCCAGGCGTTGGTGTATGGAGACAGTATGGTACCGAATCGGAACCTACCTTGACCGATATGGGAACTGCCTTGAAAGCTGCAATTGCAAAGAACATTCCGATCATCATCCTAAAAACGGAGCCTGAGGAGATCTATTAGAGCAAATTGAAAAGTCTTTTCCCATCATCATCCTAAAATAAGATCAAGAATCTGGACTAATTGAAAATTTTTCGAAGCAATACTTTTCGGTCTTTTTAATACAATCTAGAAGAATAGGAGCGAGTTTAACAATGTTTTCAAAAATGTGAGATAATTTTTCAACTACATACTCATAAGCAACTTGATTACGTAAGCGACGCATTTCGATGAGTAATTCGGCACTTTCAATCAGCTTATTTTTTTCTGCACGATTTACCGAATCTCTGACCGTACCTTCTGGTGCTAAATTAAGTTCATCAATTAATCGGAAAATCTTCTGAATAAGAAGATTCACAAGTCGTGCAAAACGACTTGACATTGCTTCAAATTCAGTCAGCTCTTCAAACGAATAATGTTCCGTAATTTTAATATTACTGCAAATTGTATACGATTTTGATAGAACCTCAGCCGCTCTATGTAACATTTTAAGTTCCTGATTAAGAAGCTCGAAGAGTTCCTTTGTCACATTACTCATAACTTAATGCCTGTTTTTAAGGCGATTCTAACAAAGGGTTGTGTAGTATCTCTTGCAATGACAAGATCCATTTTTTGTTCTTCAATTTTCTCGAAAAGGGCCATTTCGATTTTGAGCTTATCACGCTCAGTTAAAACATTTGAAAGGATTAGCAAGTCAATATCCCCGCCTTTCTTTTTAGAATCTGCTCGAGAGCCAAATAAATAAATCACAGCTTTTGGATCGAATCGATCGATGCTTGATTTGATTGCCTCTATTTCTTGATTTGATAAACGCAAAAGGAAACCTCATCTTAAACATTATCAAAATACCCTCTTTTTACAAAGATGTTTCTTGGAATAACTACTCTGGCAGCATCAAGGCGTTTCTCAGCAATTATCTCTAAATGTACCTTGACCAATATGGGAACTGCCTTGAAAGCTGCAATTGCAAAAAACTTTCCTATCATCATTCTTTAGGTTTTTTACGCGCATGCTCAAAGGCATCAAGTCGATTTAAGGCTTCTTCTTGGGCTTTTTCTAAAACCTCACGACCTCCCTCCATTTGCAAAACACGATTTAATCCCAATCGCAATTTTTCACATAGAACAGACTGTTCGCTAGAGATATTTTCAAGGGAGATTTCAGGATGCAAATCTTTATAAATATGCATCTGGATAATTACATCGACAAGTTGATTGAATAATTTTTGAAGTTTGTTAGCATGAGGCGGCAAGTCATCTCTAGTGCGGATTTGATCCAACTCCAGAACTAACGCACGATTGATCACTTCAGTCTCCTCACGAAAATCATCGAGAGGATGGCTGCTGCATGAGATCAATGCCAGGATACAAACTGTTAAAAGAATACGCGGGAGACGGGGTTCGAACCCGCAACTTCCGCCGTGACAGGGCGGTGCTCTAACCAATTGAACTACTCCCGCATTGGAGTGAATGTAGACACAAAATTTGGGCGCAACAGGACTCGAACCTATGACCGCCTGTGTGTAAGACAGGAGCTCTACCAACTGAGCTATACGCCCAAAATTAAAGGATTAAGTCTACGCTGTCAATGAATTTAAGGCAAGAGAATTGCATTTAAATGAAGTTTTTATATCTACAGGTCTTATTATTAGATATTTACACACAAACACCTTTATCGAATTTCGGCCAAGAACACTTCCACAAAGGAAACAAATTGCCCCTCTCTGTGTTCTCTGTGCCTCTGTGTTTCTAAATTTAAAACACAGAGGCACAGAGAATACAGAGAGTTTTTGACAGATGAAGTGAACTAAGGACCAAACATCATCTGCTAATGAAACCACTTCAGGCTTGTAATTTTACAGAATTTTTGTTAAACTGCGCGTGAACTCTTCACAACGAGAAAAAGCAATGTATTCGCCCCAGCCATCGGCTAAGACCTTTATCAGTTATAGTTTAGACTATTTTTTATTAACTATTGGAGCATTTTTTGGCGCGTTCGCCATCGAAGTGTTTTTAATTCCGAATAATCTAATCGACGGTGGCATTGTCGGCTTGGCTATGATCATGGGTAAAGTCTTTGGCCAAAAGTTCCTGCCCGCTTTTTTACTCCTGTTCAATTTGCCTTTCCTCTACCTCGCTTATCGCTTTATTGGTAAAGTCTTTTTATGGCACATGCTCTTTGCGACGATCGTATTTGTAGGGTCACTAATTTTCATTCACCAAGTCATGTCATTGGAATTTCATGGTGAATCACTCGAAGTCGTCGTCATCGGCGGTGCTTTCTTAGGGGTTGGCTTCGGACTCATCATCCGCTATGGAGGCTGCCTCGATGGCACTGAGATCCTCGGCATCATTATCAATCGCCAAACAGGCTTTACCGTCGGTCAAGTTGTTCTTGTCTGTAATATCTTCGTTTTTGGAACAGCAGGAATAGTCTTTCAAGATTGGCACCCTCCCCTCCTATCGCTTATCATGTATATTGTCGTCATTAAAATCATGGATTCGGTCATTGTCGGCTTGGATGAAACAAAATCAGTCATTATCATTTCTTCAAAATCCAAAGAAATTGCAGATGCCATCATGCATGAATTGGGACTAGGCTTGACAATTATGTATGGAAGGGGCGGTTTCTCTGGAGACGCTCGCGAGATTCTCTATGTCATTGCCGAACGTCTGCAGCTGGCTGAACTTAAAGAGCTAATTCATAGGGAAGATCCCGGGGCTTTCATTGCCATCGAAAATCTCCATGAAGTAGCTAATGGAAATCAAGGGCAGGGAAAGATCGGACGTAAACACTCGGTCGACAGCATGTTATCACGTTTATTTAAACAAAAAAACGCCTGAAGGAACTCCTGATATGAGCGATTATCCCACAGATAGCGATCTTCGATCAGATTCTGCACACGATGCGTGGCGCGTTTTTCGCATTCTTTCCGAATTCGTTGATGGTTTTGAAAAAATGACCGATATCGGGCCTTCCGTGTCCATATTTGGATCGGCTAGATTAACTCCGGACTCCCCCTACTATCAGATGGCTGTTGATGTTGCTAAAATCATCGCTCAACGCAACTTTGCTATCATCACAGGTGGCGGACCTGGCATTATGGAAGCTGCTAACAAGGGAGCGCAATCAGTCAAAGGAAGTTCATGCGGCCTGGTAATAGATCTTCCAATGGAATCAGAACCCAATCCATACATAGATCCAAAACATAATCTACGTTTTAGATACTTTTTTGTCCGCAAAGTCATGTTCATCCGTTATGCTCAGGGCTATGTCTTCTTACCAGGAGGCGTGGGCACCTTGGATGAACTTTTCGAAGCTTTAACGCTAATTCAAACGCAAAAAATAACCCCTTTTCCTATTTACTTGATGGGCAAAACCTATTGGACGGGGCTTTTGGATTGGATAAAAGATACTGTCTTGGCTCATCAGTGCATTTCCCTTAAAGATTTAGATTTATTTCGTGTCACTGATGATCCCGAAGAAGTGGCAAATGGAATCGAACGTCATTACCAACGCAACCGCTTCACAAGAAACTTTTAATAAGAGTCCCTGGGTTAGGGTGCAGTCCCGGAAAGACCGAGAAACAATTGGCGCTAACTTTTGAATCACGACCGGTATAAACACTAACAGCTTAAAATTAGTCGTTACATTCGAGCCTTATTTATTCAACGCAAAGACGCAAAGTCGCAGAGACGCAAAGAGTGTCTTAATCCTTTAAACTGAGTTATTTAAAGTAAACTATTAAAAATTATCCTTATAGATAAGGCCTCTCTTTGCGTCTCTGCGACTTAGCGTCTTTGCGTTGAATAAATAAGACGCGAATTTTAAAGGTTAACTTTGGTTGATTTAGGTGTTTACGAACTTTTAGCCTGATACGTATGTGACAAGTCACCCCTCTCCAATTTATTCAATGTCGCGTACGAGGTGTATGGCGGAAACCTGTGGAATGTGGACCAACAGAATAGGTAAGTTTTGGCTGCCAGGATGGTCTGAAAACAGGCTTCGCAACTTGGTGATACGCAGGTAAAGCAAGAACCTTGCTTTGCATATGATTGAAAGGTGTACAGGTATTTGTTTTAACTGGCAAAACAGCCTTATATGACCGCCTGGATTGAGCAGCAAGATTCTGTTGATAACGACGATTTCTATCCCAAAAATCATTGATAGTCCAACTGGAACGATTGACAGATGTTGATTGAACGGTCGGATAGTATCCCGAAGTTGATCTGGAAGGGACTTCATCAAGCTCTAAGTTATTCACATCAATCACTCTAATTTCCCGGCGAGTAATTGCTTGAAAATTTCCTACCGACCGATTAAACAGATCAATGAGCTCTTTTGTTATACTTTGAGAATTTTTTAATTTTTCTGAAATGAATTTTGTTCGCAGCGCTTCCAATATGCGCACAGACTCATTAAGATCCACGCCATAGAAGAAGCTGCGTAGGCAATCAAAGTATTTAACAACAACCTTCCATAAACATCTACCACTCTTGGTAGAAGCCACTAAGGATAAATCCGATTGGATCCATTGCTTTGTTTTATCAGCTTTAGCCAATGTTCTTAATTTGGGGAGAAGCTGATCTTCTCCCCAAAAAGGATAGGCTAAGCCGGGATCAAATACCAAGCTCACGTTATCTTCGTCCAGCGCCTGTTCCTGGCAGCTGATGTCCACTAGGAAGAACAGCTGCTCGGCTTGCTAAAGCACTAGATCTGTAATCCATAGAAGGTTGTCCAGCAAAACGCGTAGAGAGAGTCGGAGTATCCATTACTATGCTACGGGCAGACGCAGAAGCTTGTACAGGGGCACGAGAAGGCACAACTACATGAGCTGCTAGACCCCTCTGAGAATCTGTCATCCATGGCTGAACAGGAGAAGGACGAAAGCATGCTGGGTGGCTAACAGTATTAACACCAGCAGCCAATCCAGCTATAACTGAAGCATGGTTAGACACAGCAGGACGTGATGTATAAATGGCAGCATCTACACCAGGCACTTGACGTCCATCTGACCCGAGTATAGGAGCTGAAGCAAGAGCAACATTGCGCGATCGTTGAGCAAGGCCAACACCAGAGTAAATAGAAGGTCTTGAATCATCTAGAACATAAACTGCAGCAGCAGCAGGAGGACGATGTGATTGCATTACATGAACACGAGGCTCAGGATCATTACAGCAGCAGGACATAATTAATCTCCATTATAGGGGCGTCCACTCTAAATAGGAGTGAACGCCATTTTGTTTTTAGTAAGTAGCTAAACCTGCTGCAAAATTGAGCATGTTTACGTTAATTAAAATATTAGGATTGCTAGAAGAGAACAACCAGTCATTGACGCCGATGATGACGGTGTCATTGAGCAGCCATTTATTTACAATGCTGCTGTCGAAGGCAGACATACTCCATACAGAACCATCATTCAAATACACTGTGTTGTGATAGTAGTCGATTGCTGATATCCAACGTGTATAAAAACCGTTATACAGTGGTCCTAGATTCAGGTTGCAAACGACTGCTTGCATTGTATTTTGATTGGTAATTTTAAAGCTGTATGAAGTGAATAATGAATGGTTTGGAGTTACGATCAATAGATCTGTTTGCAACCATGACAATGTAATATACGAATCGGAAGGTGCTACTTTCCAGATAGAACCATCTTCTAATTCAATATCTCCGAAAAGAGAAATGCCTATCGGATTGTGGTAGGCGCCTGGATGTGTAGTATAATGAACGCTTTTGGCTAATGATTTATTAATCGAAGCTTTTTTTGAAAGCTGCGATTTATTCTCTTGTTGAGCTTGTCCACATTGTGCCATTTGAACGCGTGCTTCTTTGTGAGCAAGCAGCTCTTCTTGTGACTCTAGGCGAACACCGGCTGGAATACGATTCTTGCCGTCATTTTCTTGTCCTACGAGCGTTGTCGATGTTAATAAAGTACCGCAAAGGGTCATTAGCAATAGCGAAGAAAATTTCTTCAACATTTTTATCTCCTTGTTTGTTATTATATTCACTCTCATTGTCCACATAATAGCGTGGATGATGAAACGCTAAATATAATCAACATTGATTAAGATCAAATTAAGAACACATAAATTTTCAACTATTCGAGCGTAAACTGACAGCCTTCGGCGATCAGCTTATCGATATAGGTTAGATCATACTGAGCATCAAGAAAATTCTGATCCTCAAGCATATATAAATGGAAAGGGATAGTAGATTTTACGCCCCCAATATGAAATTCACTAAGAGCTCTCTTACCCACCGCTATAGCCTCTTTGCGATTCTTTCCCTTTACGATAAGTTTAGCGATCATGGAGTCGTAGTTGGGTGGTATTTGATATCCTGAATAGCAAGCACTATCCACACGAACATGAGGACCACCCGGAGGAAGATAATACTCCAACCGACCGGGTGAGGGGGCAAAATTATGCGATGGATTTTCAGCATTCACACGAAATTGGATGACATGTCCTGTAAAGGTTATGTCTTTTTGCGTAACTTCCAATTTATGGCCCATAGCTATGCGTAGCTGCTCACGCACTAAATCAATTCCTGTTAATTCTTCGGTAACGGTATGCTCGACTTGAATGCGGGTATTCACTTCCATAAAATAGAAATTTTGATCTTTGTCTAAAAGAAATTCGACAGTACCAGCAGAATAATACTTAGCCTTTTTCACTACAGCCACAGCCGCTTGACCAATTTGCTCTCGAAGCTTGGGTGATAGCACAGGACTTGGCGATTCTTCAATGAGTTTTTGACGTCGCCGTTGAATGGTACAATCGCGCTCACCCAAGTGGATGCAATTTCCATGCTTATCCCCTAAGACTTGCACCTCGATGTGGCGAGGGTTCATGATCATCTTTTCCAGATATACATTTGGATTGCCAAAACTAGCTTCAGCTTCAGCTCTTGCAGCTGCAAAAAATTTAACAAATTCCGCTTCGTCATGAGCAATTCGAATCCCTTTGCCACCACCGCCGGCTACAGCTTTGATGAAAATTGGATAATTAAGTCGTTTTGCTTCTTCCAGCCCTTGAGCCAAATCTTCTACAATCCCTTCTGAGCCTGGAATTACAGGACATCCTGCACTTTTTGCTGTGGCTTTCGCTTTGGATTTATCACCAAGCAACGCGATGGCATTATGGGAAGGGCCAATAAAATTCAATCCACAACTTTCACAAATCGATGCAAAATTGGCGCTTTCACTCAAAAATCCATATCCAGGATGAATGGCATCGGCACCCGTAATTTCGCAAGCGGATAATATATTCGGAATTTTAAGGTACGATTTACTGGACGGAGCTTCTCCAATACAAATAGCCTCATCGGCATGCAAAACATGCAAGGCTTCTGCGTCGGCTTGTGAATACACCGCCACCGTTTGAATACCCATGTCTTGACAGGCACGGATGATACGCACGGCTATTTCACCGCGATTGGCAATTAGAACTTTTTGCATAGTAATCAAGTAATTTTATAGAGTTTTGCACCGAATTCAACTGGCTGGCCGCTTTCGACGAGGATTTCAGCTACGGTGCCTGCAACACCGGCTTTCACTTCATTCATTACCTTCATCGCTTCGATAATGCAAACAACGGTGTGTTTTTCTACTTTATCGCCAACTTTAACAAAGGCCGCTTCAGCTGGGGATGGGGAAGAATAGTACGTGCCAACCATCGGAGAAGTAACATAAACACTGGCAACTTCCTCAGCCATTTCTTCGTTAGCCCCAGGCAAAGCGTGTCTTTCCTTATTGCGGGAAAAAGCCACTGTCGCTCGAGGAAACCCTTGCTCTTGGCGGAAAATATCCTCGCCAGATTCATACATGACCTCAGGGGCGATACTTGCATGATTAGAATGACGTTCCAGCTCTAATTCAAACCCTTCTTTCTTAATCTTCAAAAGCTTTGTGCCTGTACGACCCATTGAAGCCATGAGTTCTTTAATATGTTTTATTTCCACTCAACCCCCAAAATAAACGTGTTTTTTAGTATCTAAACCCTCTGAATATACTCATCGGTTTTTGTATCTACTTTAATAATATCGCCCACTTCGATAAATGGCGGCACTTCAATATGGGCACCTGTCTCAAGGATCGCAGTTTTTGTCGCGTTAGGTTGCGATTGCCGCTGATTTTCCCCTTCAATTTTACCAACCATAAGTTCTAAAAATTGAGGCAAATCAATAGCAAAAATTGTATTGCCGTAAAAGGAAGCTTTTACGTCCACACCCTCTTTCAAATAATTAACTTTTTCATCGACAATGGATGCCGCTACGAGAATCTGCTCCAGATTTCCAATATCTAGAAAAAGATAATCTTTTCCTTCAAGATACAGAAACTCCAGCTTACGCTCGGCTAGAGTGACATCTTTGAGATTTTGATTCAGCTTAAAGCTCTTTTCAACCCATTCATTCGTGGTAAGGTTGCGCATTTTAGCTTTAATAAACGGCGTTCCCTTAGGAACAGTAACCTTAATACAAGTCTCAACACGATAGAGATCACCATTAATTGATAAGGTGACTCCTGGATTTAAATTATTGCTCAGTACCATTTTATTTAAACCCCTTTAATTCGTTGTTTGACGTAAACTTTTCACTGCCTTCGCCATATCCGGTTGATTGAACAAATAAGATCCGGTTACCAAAATATTAGCCCCAGCTTCGATACATTTAGGGGCTGTTTCAGCGTCTATTCCCCCATCAACTTCAATATCAAAAGGCGGCAGCTCTTGATCCGCTTCCTTAGGCTGCACTTTGCCTCCTTCACGAATACCCAACTTATCGCACACTTCACGCGTAAAAGCAATTTTTTCAAGCACTTCTGGCATAAATGCCTGTCCGCCAAAACCGGGATGCACGGTCATCAACAAGACCATATCGCATTTATCCAGATATTTAGGGATCAGTGACATGGATGTTTCCGGACAAAACGCCAACCCAGCTTTTATGTTACATCGCCGTATGTATAAGAGTGTTTCCTCAACATCTTCTGTAGCTTCCATATGAATAATAAGCCTATCAGCGCCTGCTTCGACAAATCTTTCTACATAATCATATGGATTATACATCATGAGATGGACATCTAAAAACATATTTGTCGCCCGATTGATCGCGGCTAAAATTTGTGGTCCCATCGTCAAATTAGGCACAAAATGACCATCCATGACGTCGTAATGTAAATAATCCGCTCCGGAATCTTCAATGCGTTTAGCTTCATCAGCCAAATGGCCAAAATCACCAGCAAGAATCGAAGGTGCTATTTTAATTGTGTTGTGTTTACTCATTAAGAAAACCAAATTTCATTATGATAGTCATAAAGTAATAACTGATTTTAAGCCAAAAGTCAACATTTTAAACTTGCCACATTTTAAACTTGCCAAGAAAAACTCAATGTCATTAACTTCCTTTGATATTTAGAGGAATAATGCAAAAAGAAAATAAATCATCCATCATAGCAACCGGTTTAGCTATGTTTTCCATGTTCTTCGGCGCCGGAAATGTTGTCTTCCCTCTTGCATTAGGTCAAATTGCCCAAGATAAAAATCTCTTTGCTATATTAGGCATGCTCATAACAGCTGTCGGAGTCCCTTTTACAGGACTCATCGCCATGACTTTATTCGATGGAGATTACAAAAGTTTCTTTGCCAGAATCGGCAAAATCCCAGGATTTTTAGTTGCTCTCTTCATCATGGGCTTAATTGGTCCATTTGGAGCCATGCCCCGCTGCATCGCTCTTTCCTACTCCACAATTAAAACTTTTTTACCCGATATCAGCCTTCCTCTATTCAGCGCAATTTCCTGTGTGATCATTTGGCTATTTACCTTCAGAAGAAATTCCATCATCGATACCCTGGCCTATATTTTGACCCCTTTATTGCTGGGTTCTCTCGGAATTATCATCATTAAAGGACTTTGGATGGCCTCCGATTCTCCTGCCAGCAGCGGACATGATGAATTAACAATTTTCTTAAAAGGATTAAAAGATGGCTACCAAACAATGGATCTGCTCGGAGCTTTTTTCTTTTCCTCAGTGATAATAGCCTGCTTAAAGACTAATATTGAATCCTCAAACGGATTAATCGAAGAAGGTACTCATCGCGCTTTAGTTCTTACCACCCTTAAAGCCAGCGTAATCGGCGCATCATTATTGGCTTTGGCTTATATAGGCTTTAGTTTTGTAGCTTCATTTCATAGTGAGAATTTAACTAACATTCCTTCCGACGAATTGATCAGCAAAGTCGCTATTCATGTTCTAGGACCTAATGCAGCTATCATCGCATGCATAGCCGTTGCGTTAGCATGCCTGACAACAGCTATTGCCTTGGCAGCAGTTTTTGCTGAATTCATCCACGAAGACATTACCTTCAATCGACTTGGCTATGGTCCATCACTCATCATTACTTTGATAACGACCTACTTTATATCGACATTGGACTTTACCGGAATCGCCGCCTTTTTAGCTCCGATCCTACAAATCTGCTACCCGGCATTGATTATGCTTTGCCTATTAAATATCCTGTATAAGCTATACAACTTCCAACCCGTCAAAATTCCAGTTTTGGTCGTATTCCTTATCTCTTTAGGTGCGTTCTTTTATTAGTTTAACCTATTTGAATAAATCTGAATGAGATCCGGTTCTTTCGAAAATAATTTCAGTCTTTGTTTTGCAATATACTAATAACCAATCAGGTTCTACATGACATTCCCAGCGCCCCTTAAAGTTTCCTTTTAACTTATGATTTCGATGTTTTGGGCCTAAAGATTCCTCATTAGACAGCTTCTTGATCATATCTCCGAGCTTAGACATATTTTTGCCACGCTTTCTGGCTATTTCCACTTCTCTATCAAACTGTGTTGTCGTAGCAACTTTCAACATTATTTGAGTCCAAGCTTATCTATCAGATCATTGGCACTTTTATAATGGGTTAAATTTTTTCCTTCATCTGTCTCTTTAAACACTCTAATGGTTTCTTCGTTCGGAATGTTATCACTCAAAAGATGATCTTTAAGACATGTAAAAATTAGATCTTTCAAAGAAATACCCGCAAGAGCGGCAAGTGCTTTTAGTTTCTTATGCTCTATAGTCGGAAGCTCAAATGTCAACCGAGTATGATCTTGATGATGTGTTGTCATATAAGACCCTCCCTTTCTTATATCTTAGCATATTTATGCTTTTTATCAAAAACATAAATATGTAAAAATCATTCAAATCCCTTAAAACAACTAAATTTTGCTTTTCAACAAAACCCGATTTAGGCTATGATGGCTGATCTTTAAGAAATAGATCTATCGGAGAATCTACCATGGCAAAAAAACGCGAACAAGTAAAAATGAAAAGCACCGAAAGCGCTTTCCACTATTACACTGAAAAAAACAAGACTAACACACCTGATCGTTTGTCACGCAAGAAACACGACCCAGTAGTGCGCAAACACGTCGAGTTTAAAGAAACAAAATAACACCTTATTTATAAAAATCGGTGACAAGTCACCGCACTCCAAATTTTAGGTGTTATACCCCGCGCGGTTAGGTTATGCGTATTTTTACGACGCGAAAGCTCCCGCGGTTGAACGATCGCAAGTCGGTCAATATTAGTAATATGAACCGACTTGCGATCGTTCAACCCCGGGGCTTTGGCGCCGAAAAAATATGCAAAACCTAACCGCGCGGGGTATATATGTTTGAGCTGTCCGTCGCTTGTAAGTATCTAATTCCTCGTTGGCGGCAGCTTTCTGTTTCTATCATCAGCTTAGTATCAATCTTGGTTATCGCCCTTGTCGTATGGCTCATTGTCGTATTTTTCTCAGTAAAAGATGGCCTGGAAAATAGCTGGGTAGACAAAATCGTCGCCCTCACGGCACCGATCCGCGTCTCCCCCACCGATCAATATTACCACTCCTACTATTATCTCATCGATTCCATTAGTGCAAATTCCGACTATAGCTTAAAAAATATCGGAGAAAAACTAACAAGCTCTCTCTCCGATCCCTACGATCCAACAAACGATGAAGAAGTTCCCCCTTATTGGTCCAAACCTCTCCTTAATACACACGGCGAGCTCATCGATCTGACTAAGCAGGTAGCACTAAAAACTACCCTTTTAACAACTCCAAAAAATCTTAAGATATCAGACTATGCCACGACAATGGCAAATGTTCGTCTGAACCTTTTGCGCTATACCCCGGGCTCTTCCAACCCCTCGCAAAAAATCATGGACCACGCCGCCTATATTGGCTCCTTCGATAATGACACTCCTGTGCTAGCCAAAGCACTACTGCCTCTCTCTCCGGTTGATTTTACAAATCTTCTTCATATGCAATATGTGGCTCCAGACAGTTTTTCCGAAGACAACCAAGATGGAAAGAAACAGTTAAACCCCCAAGAATTGCAGCAACATTTGCAGAATTTCTTCAACTCCATAGAAATTATCTCCCTCAAAACACCTTCCATGGGATGGCGCCTTCCTGCAAACCTCATTCCCGCCAATGCAGAATACGATGTAGCTATTCTCATTAAAACCGAGAAGCCTGTTCGCCTCTACATTCCTATCGAAGCAAATGGTTTGCCATCATTACTGTCAAAACTCTCTGCAGATGGACTTCAAGTCATCAACGGCAAGCTGAAAATTAAGGGACATATCCCCTTCATTGAATTCAACGCACAACCCCCTATTGCCTTAGAATCCTGGATCCCTTTCATGCTTGAAGGTGACGCCCAATTTGATGCACAGCTGCTAGACAACTCTATCGCGACATCAACTAAAGCCAACGACCTGCTTTTTAAAATCACCAGTAAAATTCAAGGCACCTTGCTCAACGGCGATTTTCCTTTAGGCCGCCTTGAAATCAGCGAAGCGAAAATTAAAGAAGGTGCTTCAGCACAACATTTTGCAACAACCACACCTAATAAATCCGCCATCGTTTTTCCAGAACATTCCCAAGCCATCGACACCATTCTCTTGCCGCGAAGTTTCAAAGATGCGGGTGCATTGGTTGGCGATCAAGGATATATTTCCTACTATTCCCCCACTCCTAGCAATGTCCAGGAACAAAGACTCCCCGTCGTCGTGGCAGGCTTCTATGATCCAGGCATCATGCCCCTAGGAGGCAAATACATTTTGGCTCCAAGAGAATTGATCTCATTAATTCGCTCTTCATATGAAGGCAATGACGTTCTAGCGGGCAATGGAATCAACATCCGTTTCGACAATCTTAAAGACGCGCAAAAGATTAAAGCAGAACTTCTAAAAGCGCTTGAAAATGATGGGATAGCCTCTTATTGGAAAATCCAGACATATCAAGAATATGAATTCACGAAAGATCTCATCCAACAGCTGCATAGCGAAAAAAACCTCTTTAGCGTGATCTCGCTTGTCATCATCATCGTCGCCTGTTCCAACATCATTTCAATGCTGATTATCCTGGTGAACGACAAAAAACTCGAAATCGGAATCTTGCGCTCCATGGGAGCCTCTTCAGGCAGCATTGCCATAATTTTTGGTATCTGCGGCATGGTCATGGGAACCATTGGCAGCTTGATAGGCATCTTTACAGCCATGCTGACATTGCGCTACATCAACGAATTGGTAGCTTTCATTGGCCAGCTTCAGGGTCATGATTTGTTTAATCCCGTTTTTTATGGCAACACATTGCCAAGTGAATTAAGCGTTGAAGCCTTGACATTTGTCGTAATAACAACAGCCTTCATTTCGCTGCTGGCAGGTGTCGTGCCGGCCGTTAAGGCCAGCATGCTGAGGCCATCAGCTATTTTGAGGGCAGAATAATGACAAATCAATACCCAATCCTAAAAGCGACTAAAATCCAAAAATCTTTCTATAATCCTGTCCATATCAACATCTTTAAAGAAATTAATTTGACAGTTGTGCGTGGGGACACTTTAGCGATCATGGGACGTTCCGGAGAGGGAAAAAGCACCCTATTGCAAATTCTTGGTACTTTAGACAACCCTTGTGAAGGTTCGTTGGAAATTGATGGAATAAGCATTTCTCAATTTAACAAGAGCGAGATCCGCAACAAAAAGCTGGGATTTATTTTTCAATCGTTTCATCTCATGGAGGATTACACAACTCTGGAAAACATTTTGATGCCGGCCAAAATCGGCAGGCAATCAACAGCACCAAACTCCCCTGCCTACCAAAGGGCCTGCCACCTGCTGGAGCAGGTGGGTTTGGCGGATCGGCGTCATTTCAACACTAAACTCCTATCGGGCGGTGAAAAACAGCGCGTGGCTATAGCCAGAGCATTATGCAACGACCCAGACCTTATCCTGGCGGATGAACCTTCCGGTAATTTGGATAGGCAAACTTCGGAACAAATTCATGAGCTGCTGCTCAACTTCGCCCACCAGCACAAGAAAACCTTGATAGTGGTGACGCATAATCAGGAGCTAGCCCAACTATGCAACCGCCGCTATCAGCTATCCAACGGCATGCTCATTGAAGATACAGATTCGTAGACTCACCCTAAGCGACGCGAAGCGTTTGGAGTGCGCAGCCCCTGCTGCGCTTTTCTAAAAGACTTCACTAAATGCAATATTTTGATTTATAACGTATTGTGGAATTGCCTAACTCACCATTTGGGGCCATGTTCACTTCATCGGTCACAAGTCCCTTATTATTGAAGCCGTCACTACCGTGATTTCATTCGTTTTTTGGGGGACGACAAATTTAAGTTATTAGCAAAGTAAATTTTTATTTATAAACAAAAGTGTTACCTATGTCTATGAATCAAATGTTACCTATGTCACCGTTCGCGCCCACCGTGGGCTATTATTAAGTTGTACCTCCGGTACAAAAAGCAAAAAAATTTCCACTATTACCAAGCTAGTTCTTGTCAACACTACGACATTGTTTTTGTACCGGAGGTACAACTTAATAATAGCCCATGGTGCAGCACCGGAGGTGCAAGCCGTGGGAATGAACCCAAAAAGATGATAGCCACGGCAGAGACAATTGCAGAAGTTAAAAATAGAGCATTGAAAATGCGGCTTGCTCCAGCCCAGGCAGCAGGGAGCTCTGAAAGAGAGACCGGAGGCCTGGGTAGATAAAAAAAAAGGACAGAGCCTTGAAAAGGAGGCTCTTTTGTTTTTATCTCAAAGAAAGACCCTATTCCTTGTACTTTATCCTTTTGATTACATGCGTTTTTGAGTCTCCCTTTCAGGGCTCTGTCCTTTTTTTAAAATCTACCCAGGCCTCCGGTCACTCTTTCAGAGCTCCCTACTGCCTGGGCTGGAGCAAGCCGCATTTTCAATGCTCTAGTAAAATGTAAAGTTTGACTTCTGCAATTGTCTCGGTAGTGGCTTTTTAATAAACCTGAGAAGCCCCATGACCTTTTGTAAACATACATTTCATGTTATTTTTTTACGTAAGGGATTTTTCGGTCTTCGACTAAGATGCTTAGCCTCATTTGCCAATTGATCTATTATTTCTGGAGATTCACCCAATGTCATTTCTAAATTCATACTTTCAAAAGTGGGAAAATGAGCCACGCCCTTCGCTATAAACTCGGGTATCTCAGGATAGTTCACTTCGCAGATCATGACAGGTTTAGCCGTCGTGGCAAGCAATGCCCTGAGGCCTCGCGGGGTATCCTCAAAACCAATCACCTTATCGCCCGGCTTGGCCAAAAGATCGATCGCTTTTAAATAACATTCCGGATTGGGCTTTGGATGACTATACTGCGCACGTGTAATCCAATTGGGAATGGTATCTAGAATGGGATTTTTGCGGCGAACTATGGCCACAAGTTCATCAGGCGAATGAGTCACCACGCAACGCGATATAGAAGCATCATTCAACGCTGTCAACAACTCATTAACCCCAGGCATGGTATGCACAGCACCTTCATTGAGCAGATCCAGCACAGCCTCTTTCTTTTCTGCATATAGCACATTCCAATCAGGCTCCTCTGCCATCAACTGCGGATACTGAGCATAAATCTGCTCGCGCAATCCTTCTGCGGTATAGTGAGCTATGCTGCAGTAATAGCTGAAATCCCACTTAAGCTCCACACCTCGTTGCGCACACATTCTTTTGTAAGCAAGGTAGTGAATTTCTTCGGTATTGACTAGCAGTCCATCGAGATCGAATAAAAATAGCTGAAATTCATGTATCCACTTCATGCTTTTTAACTCCCCTGTCATTATTCTGCATTACTCTGAAGGATATGAATTAGATGTTCAATCCTAAAAGGGTGATCCTTAGTAAATATCGCAAAATATGTTTTTAAAGTATCTTCATAAGAGCTTTTCAACCCTTTTTCGCAGGAAACATCCCAGAATTTTTTTACTAGATCCCCGAATTTTGTTGCATATTGAATCCCTTTAAAAAGCTGTGGAATATCGGAAATGCAGTTGGCAAATATTCTATTAAGCAAGATTGGCCTTTGATTGCGCTTAAGCAAGTCTATAAGCAGATCGCACTGTTCATTCGAAAGTCTTAATTGCTCTTTATTCTTTCCATATCTCGAACGGTAATCACAGACAAATGTTGGAGTCAATAGCTCAACGCCGACGAGATTTAAAATGTGGTTATCACTTTTCAGAAAATACGTTAAGGCAGCATTCTGATCATATTGAATCGCACGTTTGGCAATGGCTGAAATAGCCTTTACCGCTTGTTGTTGAACCAATTGAATAGTCTCATCATTTAAAACAGTAACATTTCCGTTATGCCATTTAGATAATTTAACCAATCCCTTTGTATGTGCAGTTTCATGCGCACTTGGATCCTCAATCGATTTAACACCATCAACTACATGCAATTCAAATTCACCCTTACTTTGGAGAGCTAAATAAACCACTCGGGTTATTGTCTCCCCACTTTCTGCATCTTGAATCTTTTCTTTTGCTGAAATAAACTTCTCAACCAAGCAGATGCTGAGAGAAGAAACTTTTTTAAATTCGCAGCCTTCTGCAAGTAACACTTTAAGATCTGCATCAAGAGTTTTTTCGTCTGAAGCATTAATCACAACAACGCCTTCCCCTCTTGAGGCTGCTGCATGTTTTAAAACCAGTCGCTCCTCTTTCGGAAAGCGGGTTTTCAAAAAACCAGCCAAATCGGGTCGATAAATCGACTCAATGATGACATATGATGGATTTTGCGCAGCTGCTTCCGTTCCATTCATAGCCAGTCTGGAAAGGAATTTATAACCAAAGATGCGATTGACCGATCCTGTGACCCCACCATCCATCATGGCAATCCTCGGATTTTTTGGATATTCTTCAGATATATTAGCGAAATGTTCAGGAGGCAGGTCGCGATATGGCGTGTAACCAACTGAATAATAAGTACTTAAATCCTTAGAATCAAATCCAGCTCGATTAAATGGTGTTGGAAATGTTTGTTTAAAAGCGGACTTAATTTCCAAAATATTCAAGGGACTCTTCGCGAGTGCTTTTTGAAATTTATCCATGAAGCTACTGGCCCCTTCCTTTTGTCTATTATCCTCAAGCACTTCTGGCTTAGCCATAAGCCAAAGGCGAATATTTCGATCATTTAAAAGCTTTACAGCTCGATTCAATGGTCTAGACTCCCCTTCTCCCCATGCTGATTGTCCCCACCGAGAAAGAGCTCCCAATCCAAATTCGCAAGTGTACATGGCTTCAGCCTGTCCAGCTTTCAAACGATTATAATCAATCTTTGCATCCTGCACAAACAAGGTACAGGCTACTTCTTTTTTTAACTTAAATAAAAAAGCTGGAAGCACAGTGTTATTATCCAAGGCAGAAATTGTCACAGAAGATGAAGAAGATGATGATGAAGATGGAATAGCAGACATAAAATTACCTTTATGAAGTTAAATTAAAACACTTAAAATTATTGTTTTTAGCGACTTATATTATCACAAATTGATTTAAAGGACTGCAGGAATTTCCCTGCCTTGTTCACTATAATAGGCCTTTATGATCGAAAGTTCCCTCACAAAATTCCAATTATTGTGATACCGATTGCTCAAGTATGTTGGAGCACCATATGAAGGTTCATAATTAGATGGTATTTGACTATAATATTCTAAAAGAGATGAATCTAGACCATTAGTGTTTAGTGCTTTGGTACGCACTCCGAATGAATTAATCTCATTATCCTCTACTAGCTCCACTCCGGCTAAAAACACTTTGCTATCAGAAGCCTCATAGAAAAGATACTGTAGATGCTGATCTATAGATGGAAAGATCTTGGCAATGATTTTACCGTAATGAGGATCATCAAATTCAGTCGTCAGTAAACATTTTTGGAAATGGACTTGCGATCCCTCTTTTACAGGCATTTCAATGACTCTAGGATTTGGCGGCTTAGGCACAAACATTCCCTTTTTGATAAAAATCTTCGGTTCCCCTTCAGGAATTGTGGCAAAATCTTCCAGTTGAATTTGTCCTGCATATGATTCGGTATAATTATAGGCCGTTTCAACTAAATTACTGGCCATCAAAAAAGACTCCGGGGAGGCTTCAGGCATAATTTTTTGAAGTGCTAAATTTAATCTTATTGGAAGCTGGGTATCCGACTCTGCCATTCCCTTTCCCAATCTTAAAATGACTGGTTCCGATTCTTGTTTTGTAGCAGAAGGCATGACACGCCATATCGCTTGAGAATTACTGCGATAAAAAATACGAGGAAAAACTTTTCCATGCATTTGCACCAAGGCTATGACTCCCATATTGTCTCTGGCTACACAAAATGGCTTGGAGGTGTAGTAGGTAACTTCCCCCATCTGAAGTTTGTGCTTTGGCAAAAACTCCCCGAGCTCATTCAAGTTTAGTATTGGGTGTATTGGATTGGTATTCTGAACTTGCTTCTGAAGTGCAATGACCTCTTCTTTATAGGCAGAGCTAAAACGTGTAGCATCAGGTATGATTAAGTCATCGGATTCCCCCTCCTCAATGACTTCTATAGTCATTGTGGAACCGGAAGGACGAGAAAGACTCAGCATCTCAAGCTGTTTGTTTGAAACGTCTGCAAATAATTTAACACTTTCATTTTTGGAGGTTGCCGATTCCGGTAAATCAATAAAATTAACAGTGGGATATTGAATGAATAAACTACCATCTGTATTGGTCGCAGACTTTTGAAGGTAAACGTAATCTTTATTTAACATTAAAGGATCGACCCCCTTTTGCATTAAATATTGAAGAAGCGGATGATTTTCTCGAGTTTGCTCACGATTTTGATAATACCTAGGAATGGCTGTGATTAATCTAAGTGTTAATGAAGCGATATCGATACAAATTGCGATCATACTGGCGAATATTCTTACCACCAAACCATGCACTTTCAAAGCATCATTAAAAAACGTTGGAAAAAATAAATCTTTGCAAAAATCTTTGAGATTGTGTGTTCTTACAGGAATTAAAAGAGCGGAAAAAAAACCCTTGGTTTTTTTGCTTTGAAAATTAAATAACGAAGATTGGCAATAATCCTTGGGCGAGTCAAAACGCTCCTCATAGATTGCATCTTTATCGTTATAACTTTCTTTAACTTTAATTGAATAAACCACAACTCTTCCTTAAACAACAAAAACCATTTTAATTAAATAAATCATAAACAAACAGATCATTAAATTCAATACATAATAATTCAAAAACCCCTTGAAAATATTGTTCTTTTCTGCTACAATTGCTGTTTTTCTCCGGAGTAAACTATGAGAATTCTAGGTTCATTTTTTATACTATGCATTGCCTGCTTTTCGCATACTTATGCACAAGCTCCACTCCTTTCCGATTCCGATAACAAAGTAAATGAGCTTCCTTTTACTACAAAAGAACTCTTTGTTAAAACAGATGATGCGCAAATTTTTTGCAGAGTAATCGGCAACGGAAATCCAATAGTTGTCATTCATGGCGGCCCAGGATTAACACAAGACTATTTACTTCCCCAAATGGCCAAGTTAGCTAAAAATAATCGCGTTATTTTTTACGATCAGCGTGGATGCGGCCAATCTTCTGGAGAAATCAATGCCGACTCAATTCGGATTGAAACTTTCATGAATGATCTGGAGTCTATCAGAAAAGCCTTCGGATATTCAAAAATAACAATTCTTGGCCATTCTTGGGGTGGCTTTTTGGCAATGGAATACGCAATTGAGCATCCTGAATCTGTTCAAAATCTGATTTTATTAAATTCATGCCCCGCATCATCAGAAGAATATAACCTGTTTTTGCAGGAATACATGAAACGGTTGGCTCCCTTTCAAGATGAACTAAACTCAATTACAGAATCGGATAAATTTGTTGAGGGAGACCCTGCAACAATAGAAAAATATTTCCGAATTATTTTCCGCACCTACTGTTATGATCCAATAAAGGCGAATTATCTCGATTTGCGCATGAGCCCAAAAGCTTTTATCGATGGAACAAAAGTTTCTAAAATATTCAATCAGAACATCTTGACGAAGCCATTTAGTCTACACGAACAATTAAAAAAAATTCAAATCCCAACGTTAATTATACATGGTGATTTTGATGTAGCTCCTTATGCTGGAGCACAAAAAATCCATGAAAGCATTGATAATTCCAAATACATCTTAATAAAAAACTGTGGTCATTTTCCTTTTGTCGAATCTCCAGATGAGTTTTTCGAAGCTTTAGGAAGGTTTTTAGATAAAAATCAATGAATGTCCTGTTCCCATCTTAAGCCTGTTAACAAAGATGTGTCTACGAAATTATCACGATGATAGTCAAATTCAAAGAATCCGAGTCTTTGATAAAAATTATATCCTTCTACATTAACTTTTCTGATGAGTAAATTTATGGCAGTAACATTTGGAAATAATTCTTCTGAGCATATCGAAAATGTTAAAAGTTTACCAACCCCAATTCTCTGATACTCTGGAGCAACGATAAGAAGATTCATGTAGGCAGCGTTTGCTTCTTGGGGCTCCAGCTCAAAAGTCGCCCATCCAACAAGCTTGTCATTTAAAAATGCTTGTACCCAAAATAAGTGCCCTGCCTTAAAATGTTCCAATTCTTCTTTGAAATAGTTCTCGTAAAACCGTCTTACGTCGCCTGTAGATTTAAATTGAGGACTTAATTCTGTAAGAGGAACATCTTCATACGCATCCATAAAACTTCTAACCAGAATGTCTTGACTGTCATCTAAATCAATATTTTGAACCGATTTTACAACTGAAATTCGTATTTCATTATGGTTTTTATCTTCAAAAATTTGATCTCCAAAAAGAGATGCCGAAATATAAAAGAGAGGATAGAAAGCAAACAGCATGAGGGATTTTAAATTACACATAGGGATTCTCCTAATTTCTAAAGAGTGTTTTAAGGTTCTTGGGAAGAATTGGGGACCCATTTTTTAGGCTTGTTTTATACCGAGGTATAGAACAGCCTAAATAATGTGCCCCCAATTTTCCCCAAGAACCTTATTTTGTAGCTTCTCTAACTTGCTCTTTGATGTCAGTTGCTAATTGCTGCATCTCAAGAACTATTTCTGAAGATGGGGTCAATTTTTTGCAAAGTTTTCGCAAACGACTGCTCATTCTAATAAAGCTTTGCTTTTGAGAGCTATACTCTTGTTTCCAAGCAGTTAATTCTGCGTTAGCTTTAATTAGAATGTCAATTGTCTTTTGCATTTCAGCAATTGTTGGTTCCATGGACGTATCTCGTTTGTAATTATGTTTTTTAATTGTTGCCGGAAGGGCTCTCACATATTAGCCCAGACTGAGGACGAAGCCTGGACTAGTACACCGTTTTGTAAATCCACTTGCAAGCTACTTCAACTCCATTTTCTTGATTTAACGACTGCTGGAATTGCAGTGCTTTTTCTCGATATGAAGCCTTCTGTAGAAGTTGTTCCAATCCTTTCTCAAAATCCTTTCGATTGAAATGAACCTTAGCAAGAGGTTGTGGGCCTACACCCCACTCGAATACTTTTTCACCGAAAAAAAATTGGTCTACTATGCAAGGTATAACCCAAGTAGGTTTACCAGCATAAAGACCGGCGGACAGAGTGCCCACCCCACCATGATGGACAATTGCAGAGACTCTTGAAAATAGCCAATCATGAGGCACAAAACCCACTGGTAAAATGTGAGAAGGTAAGTCTATCTCTTTCAATCCCTCTAAATTTTTTGGGATAATAGCTCTGATTTTCCTGGTTTTAAGCACGTCAATAATAGTCGCAACAATAGAAGAAGGAAACGTTTCTGTTAAACTACCAAATCCGAGATAAAGAGGGGGTTCGCCTTCTGATAAAAACCTTTTTAGTTCTTCTGGTGGTATCCACTGATCTGCTTCCTGCAACCGGCAAAAGCCGACCATTGCAACTGCAGGATGCCAATCGGTAGGGCGCTGTATCAAGGAGGGACTGAAAGCTACCAGATCTCGTATTTTCGAATAATTGGTGGATTTCCAAAAGGGGCTTTTGGTTAGCTTGAGGACTTCACATCTCCACCGATTGATCTTTCGACGGAATACCTGCCAAAGAAACTGCTGCGAAATGAAATGTCCAAGTATATTGCCTACACGACCCAAGCATTTTGGCATTGGAATCAAACAGGATGGATGTTGACTTGTAGGGATTTCGGGCTGGAGGTTCATCCGAATGCCTGAAATTTTGAAAAGCTCAGCCAAATGAGGGCCTGCAAATGCAGCTGGATTATAAATCAATACATCGGCCCCTTGCGCTGCTTCTAAACAGTCTTTTAACTGAATGTCCTGAACTCTGCGAAATAAACGCATGAGCTTTATAAATGAAATCAACTTTTTAAATCCTTTGGCTTCAAAAAGTTCTCTAGACTCTTCAGGGGAAGTCTGCACTGAGAGATCTCCTCCAATAGGGTGAAATTGAAGTAAAAATCTTTCGCTGAGGGCTCTCGCTTTTTCATGCGCGCAAATAGTGACGTCGTGCCCTTCAAGCTTCAATTTAGCTCCCAAAGCTACATAAGGTGCTACATCGCCATAAGTTCCAATGCATAGAATAGAAAATTTCATCTTCCCCTCCTAGAGAGATCGCAATATGAATCAAAATATTGCATTTGCGGAACATTTGTAATCGCCGTTTCTACTACACTGAGGATTAATTGTGCCGATTTTCGCCATTTTACGCCATTGTTATGCAGTCAAATTCGAAATTCTTAAAAAAACTTGACAACATAAATTTTGTTATTGATAGTGAATCGCGGAGAAAAAACTATGAAAATTAAATTTATTACACTCGCTTTAGTAATTGCTGCAGCAAACCTTTTTGGCGACAAGCCCTATCGATGCAGAATGTCGGGAACCACATTAGAGGCAGATATCATTGTAATAGGTGCTGGAGCGGCAGGTTGCATATTGATGAACCAGCTGTCAGAGAATGGTCTCTTTTCAGTATTAGGAATAGAGGGGGGGCTAAATTTAACAAATGATCCAGCAATAGAAGCTGTCGGTCTCCCTGCATTCCTATTGGCTGGAACAGGAAAGGCTCAGTATTTTTGGCCAGGATGGAATCAATCCCTACCCATGGCAGGGCTCAATGGTCGAACAAGTGATTGGACAACTGGAATGATATTGGGTGGGGGCTCATCTATTAACGGATTATACTATGGTCGCGGCTCGAACGCCGTTTATTCGCGTTGGGAAGGAATTTCTGGCAGCAGCAATTGGAGTCTGGCCAATATTCTGGCAACCTTCAACGCTCTTGAGAACTACCAAGGATTGACAATCACCCCAGGGGCTCGCGGAATCAACGGTCCTGTCAATATTCTACAAACACCTACGATATCGCAGATAACAACGCAAGTACTATTGCCCGCAACACAAGCAGCGTTTCCTGGAATTCCAACTGTGGTGGACTATAATGATCCGAGTGTGGAGAATTGCATAGATCCACGTGCTCAGTGGTTTATCGATCCTACAGGCAACAAACGCGTGAGTAGCGCTACTGCATTTTTAAATAGCTCGGTTATGACGCCGGAAGGCCAAGGAGTTAATGGACACAAACTGTTTATGCTCTTCGGTTCGGTAGCTGTGAAAATAATATTCGACAAACATGGGACTGCCAAAAAAGTACAATATATGAAGGACGGTATACTCTTCGAAGCAAAAGCTCGGAAAGCCGTTGTTTTGGCGAGTGGCATCAATAGTAGCAAGTTACTACAGCTTTCGGGCATAGGCCCGTCGGCGGCGCTGAAGAATGCAGGGATCAAGCCCGTTTTCATCAATGAGAACGTCGGAAAACATCTCCAAAATCATCCTCTCATTTTTATTACGATGCTAACAGATCCCGCACTTAGTGGTATACCGACTGGAGCTTCCTATGCATTTACTATCAACAGTGTCTACTTGCCAGGAGTGAATGGTAGTGCCAGCGACCCGCGAATGCTACAGATGTTGTTCGAATTCATACCGACCACTCCACTGGGTCCAGTACTAACTCTTGGATTCAATCTTTTAAACCCAGTGAGTGAGGGTAGTGTCACAATTCAAAGCGATAATTCATTTCAGATAGCCGCAGCGGATGACGGTTTTTACCAAAATCCTATAGACCTGGCGAATATGAAGAGTGCCGTCTCTGTCTATATTAAAGATCTGCTAAATGAACTAAGTCTCATGTACCCATTCCCCTCGCCTTACTTTAAACCCATTTTAAGTGACCCGATCAACTTAGTCATCTTTTCTGGCTATGACGACGGATTCGTTGAGCAGTACGTGAAAAATAATAGCAATCTTTCATTGGATATACACCACTTTGTATCGCACTGTAAAATGGCTCCTCTGGAAGCTGGAGGTGTGGTGGATGGCAATACACGTGTTTATGGCACAAAGAACGTTTTTGTAGCGGACAACTCCATCTGCCCGGTGATTCCTGATATTAATACTACAGGACCGGCTATGATGATTGGATTACGGACTAGCGAAATTCTGAAACGGGTCTTGCGCAAATGAAAAATTACAATGAGATCATCAATATGAAAAAAAATATTCCGCTACTTTTAATGTCGCTCTTATTTTTTATGGCAGCTGATGTACAAGCTCAAGAATGGTATGATGAAGACTCCTACTTTTATCAAGACAGCTGCTGTTTTGATGAGGCGAATTTCTATGCTAAGATTTTGAGCGGTGCCAATTTCTTGCAAAACACTGGAATCGGAGGAAACAAATCCACATTTCAGACAGGGTATATCATTGCCGGTTCATTGGGTTATTGTTGGCAATATGGCTTGAGTTTGGAAGCTGAATATGCTTTTAGAAGAAATGATATAAGAAAAATCCATTTCTTTGGAGAAGGATTTTCCAATCATGGGCATTTCCAAACTTCCTCGTATATGGCCAACCTATTATGGGATTTGCCTTTATCTTCGTGGGGTTGTGCTTGTTGGAATATCCAACCTTTTATTGGAGCTGGCATAGGCTATGATTCCCAAAAAATGCATTCCTCAAATTCTCGTATTATTTTTAACCAAAAGTGGAACCATTTTTCTTGGCAGCTGATGGCCGGGTTAGCCTATCCTATCTACTGCAATACAGAGATTACTTTGGAATACAAATTCCATCAGGGCGGCTGTCATTTGTATAACCACACCCTCGGAGTTGGGCTCGTATATAAATTTGGTTTATTTACAGAAAATCATTAAGCCTTCTTACCTAGATCTGCAAGCTGAGGAGATGGAGGGGCTTTACTCTTTAGATAGTTGATTACGTCTGTGTTTTTTGCACTTTCTGCTAGATCTAAAGCTGTTCTTCCATCACCTTTCACTGTAGTTATCTTTTGAGAGTAATCAACTCCAAATTCCTCCACAAACAATGCTGGAGTAATCCAATACCCCTTATAAGGATTCTCTAATTAGCAGCCTTCTTGAATTTGCCTTTTCTACAGCTTCTTCAACTCGATCTATGAAGTAGTTGTTATTCAAGATTGCTTCGAGTGTATCAACATGCACTGCTAAACCTGATTCAACGACCTCAACAATTGGAATCGCTTCATTGGTATTGGCATCAATAGGTGAAATAATATTATTGATTGAGTCAGCTTCATCAATATTGTCATCGAAAAAAATCGATAGTGTTTCAAAGTCCTCTCTATCCACATAAAAAGGCTTGCTTTGATGGACTGCCAATCCATTCGAGTTCCAATGGTTCCAATCGTCATGAATGGCGATATGTCCAATTGACCGCAACGTGCAATATATCTCATGACCCTCTTCAATCACTTTCCCGCTATCCAAATAGAGCTTCCCTTTTTGGAATTCAGCGGTCCGACCAATCAATCCTTCATGAAAACTGTTAATCTCTTGTTTGACGTCAAAAAGTTCTAATCCAAAGCTTCGTAAGATGATCGAATAGGAGATTTGTTGTTCGTTCAATTTCTCGATTAAGCGGTAAAATGAAGGAAATATATCGCCTTGAGAAGCAGCTAAGACTTTTAAAGCGATTTCATAGTCGGAAAAAGCAAGTTCATAAAGTGGACTATTATTTTCGCGCAAATAGTCAAGAAAATGTTGAAGATAGCATTTCCTCTGCCTCCGCAGTTCGCTGTCATTCTTAGGTCCAGGTATCATGATTTTATTTATATAATCATCGAATGACATTTCTTCTAGTAGGGTTGGATCCCAAAGCGCTATATATTTTTCAGCTAGCAGTTCATTAATCACATCTTCAACTGTCTTATTGCCTACTTTATCGCTCGCAATTAGTGTTTTATTGATATCAAAGTTAAGAATAAGGTGAGGCATGGCCTCGCCATCTATAGGGATTATTATTAATAGCAAAAAGAGAATCTGCAAAATGAACTTCATATCTACTCCTTCTAATTTCTATGCCAACATCATAACAGACATCTTGATATTCGAAATAATTATATGTTATGATATTCTATATAAGAGGTACTTATATGTATGACATCAATATTTTCTACCTTAAATGTTTCTACGATGCGGCCCTTATGGGGAGTGTTTCAGAATCTGCAAGACGAAATTTCGTATCACAATCCGCTGTTAGTCAAGCGATTGCTAAATTAGAAAGGTCTCTAGGCACCTCTCTGAGCCTTCATAAAAAACAGCACTTTAAATTAACGGAAGAAGGGGAAATTGTTTTTAATCAAGCTAAGGAAATATTCTCAGCCATCCGGCGCCTGCAAGACGCATTAGATCATCAAAAGGGGCATCCGAAAATGCCCCTACATTTTGTTACTACGCATAGCATAGGTTTATCCCTCCTTCCTGAGTTCATTTTGAAATATAAATCCTTGTATCCTGATTTGGAAATTCATTTTCAATTTGGCGGATTAACCCAGATTAAGGGGTGGCTAAAACAAGGGATTGCAGAATTTGCCCTTGTTCTGGAAAGTCCTGATGTGACCCATTATCAGCAAAAACATCTCTATAAAGGCGCTTTTGGTTTGTATAAACACAAAAACGAAGTTAGACCTTTTCAAGAGGTTGGAGCACAAATCGAACATAAAGACGGAATGATGGTTTATGAATTCATGACAGCATACAAAGGGTTGTATAAAGCAGAAATGCCGATTACTGCAGAATTGAATAGCTGGGAGTTTATTGCAAGGAGCATAGAAAATGGCCAAGGGTATGGTTTGATACCGGATTTAATTAATCTGCGAGGAAGGTACACTTATTTAGTTCCGTTTCTTGACCTCAAGCTTCCTTATCACCTCTCTGCAATCTCCCCCAAAGGAGAACAGCTTTCATATTCTGCGGAAACATTTTTACAATTGCTACAGGAATTCATTAAAAACAAGATATAAATCATTTACGTTTAATACATTTTAACGGAAGACGACCGCATTGAGAAAATGATCAGATGCGGTTTTCTCATGGCTAAACGAACCAAATAAGCTTGTTGCTGTGTGTGTAGATCAATTAGGTTACCTTCTTCATCATAAACGGCATCGCTTCGCGTTCCTGCTACAACTTTAACGTCGACACAATTAAAATACATGTACTTTCTTTAAGTTGACGCCATTGCGTGAACATACAATGGCGTCAACCTAATAAAACATATACTCATATTCACGAATATTGCCCGCACCCCTCCTCGAGACAATTGCAGAAGTCCAATATAGAGCATTGAAAATGCGGCTTGCTTCAGCCCAGGCAGCAGGGAGCTCTGAAAGAGCGACCGGAGGCCTGGGTAGACTTTCACAAAGGTCAAAGCCCTGAAAGGGAGGCTCTTTTACTGAATCCCAAAGCGCTTTTGAGTCTCCCTTTCAGGGCTCTTTCTTTTTTTTCGTCTACCCAGGCCTCCGGTCGCTCTTTCAGAGCTCCCTGCAGCCTGGGTTGAAGCAAGCCGCATTTTCAATGCTCTATATTGGACTTCTGCAATTGTCTCGAAGAGGGGTGCGGGCGATACTCGTAAATACATACATCTTTAAGTTGACGCCATTGCGTGAACATATACGGGTTCCACCTTTGATTGCATAATTTTCTTAAGGATTTGCTTTGTTGTATAACCAAAATGCTTCTGAAGATCAGAGATAGATCCGCATTCTCCGAATTCTGAAAGAGCTATAGCAATTCCATTGGAACCAATATACTTATGCCAACCTTGTTCAATGCCAGCCTCTATACTAACCTTCAAATTGCCTTTTAAGAGGGCTTCTTTATAAGTGTTTGATTGTTTTTCAAATAATTCCCAGGATGGCATGGAAACTACTCGTGTTGCAGGTCCAAGCTCTCTAGCGACTTCAAGAGCTAACTGAACTTCTGATCCTGTAGCGAGAAGAAGATACTCAATGATATCTGTTTCTTCATGCTTGATTATATAAGCTCCTTTTAAAGCATCCTCTATTCCACCGTTATGATTTAACTCTGGAAGAGGTTGCCTAGACAAAATAAGAGCTGTTGGTCCTTCATATTCAAGGGCTGCAATCCATGCCATTTTTACTTCATAAGAATCCGCCGGTCTAATAACAAGCAAGCCTGGGATTCCACGTAAAGAGCTTAACTGTTCAATAGGTTGATGTGTTGGTCCGTCATGCCCAACAAAAATGGAATCATGAGTGAAGTGATAGATTACTTTTAAACGCATAAGACAAGTCAGGCGGATTGCGCTTCTCATATAATCAGCGAAAGCAAGAAAAGTCCCAATCACAGGTAATACTAATTCTGTTTGAGACATTCCTGCGGCAATGCAACCCATTGCAAATTCCCTTACGCCATATTTAATATTTCGTCCTCCAAAATGATTTCGTGAAATAAAACCATGGTTTTGCAAAAACGTCCCATCAGAAGAAGAAAGGTCTGCCGACCCCACAATCATTTCAGGTATGTATTCTGATAAAACATTTAAAATCTCATGTGATGCCCAACGACTAGCGATTGGAGAAGAGCATATAATTGGCTCAATGATAGACTTGTAGTTGAGCCTTGTTAAGGCAGATGGCACTTCACAGGGCTCTTGCGATCTCTTCTGTAAGAATGAATAAATGGTAGGGTCAACATAAAATGACTCTAAAGGCAAAGAAAGAGCTATTTTAGCTTTTTCAATTTCCACAGACCCGAGGGGACGGCCATGAGCAGCGGGAGTACCTTCTTTTGTTGGAGAACCACACCCAATTTTGGTATTGGCAATAATTATGACAGGTTTATTTTGGAGTTCGCGAAGTGGAGAAAACACTTGAGAAATTTGATCTAAGTTGTGACCATCAATCTCAAAAGTATCCCATCCTTGAGCTCGAAAACGAGCCTTGACATCTTCTGAAAAGCTTTCGTTAACATAGCCGTCTAATGTTGTGCGATTACTATCATAAATCACAATTAGATTATTAAGATTAAGATGACCAGCCAATGAACAGGATTCATAGGAAATACCTTCCATCAAGCAACCATCTCCTGCCAGTACTATGACCTTACTCGTAAGACCCTGAATCTTCAACGCAAGGGCCTGTCCAACAGCAAACCCAACGCCCTGACCATCTACTCCAGTTGTCGCTTCAATCCCTACAGTTTTTATAACATCGGGATGACTTGGGGTTTTAGAACCGAATTGACGAAACTGTTTTAAATCATCAATAGATATCGGATATCCAGCTAAATGGAGACAGGTATAAAGCCACAGTGATCCATGACCTGCTGAAAGAATTAATCTATCACGTTTCTTCCATTTTGGATTGGAAGGGTTATATCGAAGAAATTCAGCAAAAAGAAATGCTCCTAGCTCAGCACAACCCATAGGTAGACCTGGATGACCAGAACCTGCTTTCTCTACAGCATCCATGGTTAAAGAGCGGATTGTATCGGCAATTTGTCTTAGGATAGTTTTAGAACTATTCATATTTTTAATCTGTGTCTTCATCTTCCTGCTCAGAGTTTTTTTTCTCGTAAAAAAAGTGTATCACAACAAATACTTTTTAAATTTGAAAAATCTCTCGAAGAAAACTCTGCAAAATTTCATTGAATTTTTCACTGCGTTCCATAAAGACTGCATGGCCTGCATTTGAGATGACATACACTTGATCATTCCATAAATTTTTGAATTTTACATCATGAATGATATATTCATTATTAATACCTTTGTCTTGTTCTCCCGCAATAACAGCAATGGGATGCGGCCATTCTTTAACTATTTTCAATTCATTTTGACCAATGCCTTTAAGAATTGAACGCGGATATATAGTTTTGGCTCCTTCGTCTGTTTGTAAAACAGCATCAACAATGAATTTTTTCTCTTCTGAATAGTCATAACCTGAAATTGTAGCCATCAGCTCAGCTTCTTCATATGAAAGATCCCCCTTTCCAAAACACTCTAGAATTTTCGGGTTCGCAATTTTAAACCCTCGACTAAGACCGCCCGCTGAAACCTCAATAGGTGGTGTTCCCGTAATTAATAAGCCTTTCAAATCTGGTAAAAGAGAAGTAATCTCTAAAGCAACATGTCCTCCTAAAGACCAACCGACAATTACAATATTATTTAATTTCATAAGTTCAACGACTTCGATTACAACATTCGCAAACCCAGGAAAACTATAAACTTTTTCTGGATCTTTTGGGGGCTCGCTTTCTCCATACCCAGGTAAATCAAGTGCGATTAAACGATAGTTAGTAAGCAAGGTTGATTTTATTTGTTCTCCAAAGAATTTTTTATTTATACAATGACCGTGAAGAAAGAGGACTGTGGGAACACTCATTGTAACTTCAGGCTTAGAGTCCCAAATAGAAATTCTCCCTTGTGAAGTTTTAATATAATAATGATGTAAACTTTGATCTGATTTATTCATTCCTAAAAACCCTCCCTTACATAATAAGAACACAAAAGGTTATGCAGTTTTGCACGTCCGACCCCATTCACCTGATGCGTATCTGACTTATCACCGCACTCCAAATTTTATCCTGCCTTTGCTTTAGGGCAAGGAAATGAGAATTATGCAAGAGGTCTAATAACGGTGTTTTATTACAATTTGAACTTGCCATTGCTTTGACAGTTCATTTCTGAGGAGTCCTTCACAAGATTCGGACTCAACCGGAGGCATCTTCAATTTCTCCAAAACAGCCTTGCGAGTTTCCGCATCCATGGCATCAATGATCTGATTCATTCTAGGAACCCGATCCATGCTACCTTCATCGTAGATTTTACGGACTTGCTTAAAAAGTACTTCATATTTCTGATCTTTTTCCCGATCTATCTGCCATTGGGGCTTTTGTGGCACGGTAGGAACAATCCCTAACTGATTATAAAGAGCCTGCACCTTCGCTTTTACTTGAGGACCACCCCAATCTTTCATCACGATGTCCAAATCTTCTCTGGTTTCTCGATTTAAAGCTCCAAGAACTTCTCTTAAACCTTCATCTGGCCACGCTGAACTTTTTACTGTCTTCGAAACATAATGCGCCAATTGCCAGCTCGATTTGGAATGTATTTGTTTTACACACATTGCAACCATTCTAGCTTCGAAAACTGCAAGATGATGAGGTCTTGTTGGGTCTCTTAAAGTTTCTAAGGTCATTAAGATCAGCCATGCATCGTCAGTGTTCCATTTTTTATTTCCGAACTTCAAAATCAACTCGGCTTGATTCATTGGAGTCAATTTATCAGCCGCTTTATAAATGACCTTAATGTTTTCCTCTGTAATCTGCATCCCCTTCAAATACTCGAGAGACATCGGATCATTTGGATCCATTTGCACTAAGTCTTTATTAAGTTGTGCTCGTTGGTGAGTGTCTGCTGTTAGCATCAACAATTTAATTATACCGGCAGTCGGCTGAATTCCTTTAACAAACTCGACACGCTTAGTATGATTCGAAATAGTCCCTAATGCTTCAAGAATCTTATCCGATTGGAATGAACGAATCATCGGTTGCAAAATATTTGAGATGGCATAGAAAGCCGAAGAAGGCTTTGAAGAACCACCTTCGAGGTTAAACAAATCTACCAATGTTTTTAGTACCTCCCTCCATCGGAAAGGATCTTTTTCTAAAATTGCAAATCCTTTCCTTAGCTCCACTGCACCTTCCTCATCTTTTAAGAATAGTTGAACCGACTTCACAATGAGCTGCGGCAGTAATTCAATTGGACAAGCCTTCAAAATTGCTTCCAACATCATTCTTCTTTTATTCAATGATAGACTTTGTCCCACCTTGATCAGAGCAATTAAAGCATCCATATCTTGTACAGTTGTTTCATCCAAAAGGGCATTGAAGTTATTGGGATCGCACTCAAATAATCTTTCACACAATTTTGTTTGAGTAGCAGGCCTGACAATTGGAAGCAACATTTTAACGATACTAGGATACATGACAGGTATTCCGTCGAGAAACGCCCAAGTATTATTTTGAGCAAACACTACCCCCAAACCATCACTAAAAGGTTTCATTTGATCTTGAATTAACTTCGAAGCAGCACAAAGTTCTTGTTCTGACATGACATTGATCAAAGGACGCAGAGCTTTTGACATACCTAAAAAAATAGGAGAATGATTTTTCACATTATTTTCAAAGCTGAAGAGGTGCGCTGTTGTTTCGATCATCGCTTCCCGGGAGACATCTCTCTCAAGAATAGCAAGCCCCTTCCTCAGTTCTACAGCCCCTTCCTCATCGTACAACACAAACTCTCTAAAAGACTTTTCTATCAATTCGGCCAACAATTCCTTCGGACAAGCCTTCCAAATAGCTTCCAACATAATTTTTCGTTTATCCACAGGCAAGCTTTGCTTAACCTTTATTAAAGAGAGCATAGCATCCGTATCTTTTACAGTGCCCTCATCTAAAAAGACATGAATATGCTCAGGATTACGCATCAAAAGCAAATAGGCAGCTAAAGGTTTTATAGCTTTATCTGTCCATGACCTTTCCTGATAAAGCTTCTCGATATCATCAAAATGTTTCTCGGTTACAGGCCAATTGAGCAAGATCCTCTTTGCTGTCAATTTTCCATGCTCTATGGTGTATCTGGAAGGAAAAGATTGTTGTTCTACCCCAATAAGATTTAGATAATATCTAGCAAGAGTGAATAGATTAATGGGTTTGTCTTGATTTTCACTTATGTAAGCATCAAATAAAAAAGAGGTTTCCTCTTCCGGAAGGGCATAACCCAGCGACGCTATCGGGGAAAGGTTCTCAAATTGGGTCACATCTAAAAGAGCTTTGAACAACTTCGGATTATGTTTTCCAATACTGTCAAATAAATCTACCCTGAAACCGTTGTTTCTTAGCTCAATCTTATTGATATCAGCATTTACGCTATCACGTAGAGGTTTTAAATCTTCAATTTGTTCATCACTCAAATGATTGAAAAGACTACTATAAAACCATCCGTTGCTTGATCGACGGCTTTCAGGCTTATTGGTCCAGCAACCGACCAGCTGCGCAGGAGTTAAGGACTGTATGCCTGCTATAAAAACATCCTTTTTCTCTTTCGTTCTGCAAAAAGATGTCAAAAGATCATTAATTTGGTTAAAGGTCATGTTCTGCATTGCGGCTTTCAGTACTTCAGGATCTCTTTCAGAATAAAAATGCCTCATTTGATCAACAGTGAAATGATGCTGTGCCCTTGCAAAGATAATCCTAACTTCCTGTGTCATTCCAGAAGGTTCAGCCCTCTCAATTTGCCAATGGTTACTATGGCTGAAAGCAATAGGATCGGAATAAGAAGGACTCATAAAAGGGATAGCCCCAATGATATAGCCTTTGGCATGGCTGAATAAATTCGCTATCTTCCCCTCTGTTGTAGGCAGATTCCTTGCATAATCTTGAGAAGATAAGATAACCCAATTATAGGTAGCTTTGGCACTTTTTGCGGCGCTCCCAAAATATTTTAGAGCAACCCCTTCTGTTTTTTTTGTTGCTGGATCGCTTGTCTCTGTTACAACTTTCCCACGGAGAAGATCTATACCCAGATTCAAAATACCGATAAATAAATTGCCGGTAGCATCAATTACCGAAAGAATTGTTGCAGCAGCCGTAGCCGTGAAAAGTACGGGTACGCTTATTATTGGTGTTTCATACTTCCTGTCTCGCGACAGTGTATCATATGTGAAAAAATGAGCCAGACAAAGACTTGGAATTGCGCCACTGTTATAAGAAGTCATATTTAAACCATTATTTAAAGTATAATATTGATACACATTAGTATATTCAAAATATATTATAAAAACTACAAATAAAACAGTTGTAATTGGAGCCATGTTATACCGGTCGTGATTCAAAAGTTGGCATTTCTAGCGCGCCAAAACCCCGGGGATCAAAGATCGCAAATGGGTTCATATTACTAATATTGACCCATTTGCGATCTTTGATCCGCGGGGATTTTCGCGCAGCTAGAAATGCCAAATTTTGAAACACGACCGGTATATTAGTGCTAGGCATTGCAAAGATTGGAGTCAGACCTGGGCTGACATTCGTAGATTTTTCGGGATAAATAATGCTAGAGACACTAGTACACTTTCAAACATAAATTTGCTGTTTTGGCTAGCGTGAAAGCTCCCGGGATTGAATCGATCGTAAGTCACCTTGTATTCATTAATACTAGATGACTTACGATCGTTCAATCGCGGGAGCTTTCACGCTGTTTTTATGTGGAGGGAATTACAATTCAGTGTACTAGAGTAATGAATTCGGTAGATTTATCTGTGTTAATTGTTAAGTTAATCCATATCAAGGACCATAAAGCGTCCTATCCTCGTAGGAATTAGAAATAATTCATTTTGTTTGTTTGAAGGCTTTTCCAACGCCTGGAAGGGTTCGATAAACATAGATGGCGGTTTTGGAATTGCAGATATTTTTTTTCGTGAGCTTGGCTTTTCCCATGCCTGGAAGTGTTCGACAAGCATAGGTTTTTGTTTGCTTGAAAGCTCTTCCCTCGTTTTCAAAATAATAAAAGCTATTGATGAAATTGGAGTGTCTAATGAAAGTTTTTTTGGTTTGCAAGTATTTGGTCGTTGAGTAACAATTTTATTTGAAGTTTGACTTGTAATATCTATTAAAGGTAATCGTAAATGTAATTTTAATGTATTCTCTTGATACATCGAAGGAACAGGAGTGATATATTCAAAATGAGATAAAGGTAATGTTTGATATTCGGGCTTTCTCAAAACAGGAAATGACATAATAATCCTTAATATTAAGTTAAGTTACAATATTACTTTAATTAATATATTAAGTCAACATCACGTTTTAATTGTTTTTTGGGTAATTTATCATCTAAGCAAAAGAATTCTCCAGACAGCTGCACAAGAAGTTGATTTAATTTTTCTCTATCAAATCATTTAACTAGAGATGACCAACATCGGGAATAACAAGCCCACCAATGACAGAGACTTTATGCGAATTGGTTTGTTTGGGATCAATAAATATTCCAGCTTCATCAATAAAGGTACGCATTGTATCTAATTCATTTAAGATTTTGTCAGAATAGGTTTTATTCCAGAATTGATTGCATCTATCGTAGCAATAATGCTTTCAGGTAGATCCAGTTCTTTAGCTACATCGCCAAGACCTTAAAGATGAGTAGCCCAAAATTATAATGAATAGATCCCGTGAACACGCAATGGCGTCAACTTAAAGAAATATATATGCATGTTCACGAATATCGCCCGCACCCCTCTTCGGGGGTGCATTGATGTGTAAGGTTACCCAGGGTAAGCGCAGCGCAATCCTGGGTAACCTTACACATCAATGCACCCCCGAAGAGGGGTTGTGAACAAAAAAAATTGAGCTCTAATAGCATCCCAAAACTCGCGTTAAAAATAGCGCTTACTGCGGTTTATTACACTAAGAAAAACGTAACTATTTGTAACTCGGTGTGTGTTTTTTTGGCAATTTCAGGTTATTCTGAATTTGGCAGAAGTCAGGAAAAAAATTTACTTACGACAGATCTAATCCTCTCAAAAAAAACAATAATCCGGTTTGATTCAAGAAAAACACTCCAGTTTGCCATCTTTTCCTTTGTTGCTTGCTTAAGAACTTGAGCTTCCGAGAGTCTGCTGTCTAGGTCGTATTCGCGACTTGTCGGCAAATAAGAAATTGGGATTAGTTTTTCACCAAATGGAGAAGGCTGCTGACTAATCGCATGCCCTTTAGTCACTCCACCATCCTGCATCACGATCGGGTCCATATTTCCAGGGACCGGAGCTTGTGGTGAAAGAGCCGGTATTTGCTGCTGTTGAGCAGGACCTGTTGATTTCTGCTGTATAGGACTTGGAAAACTCATAAATGCACCTCATAGTTGAGGTAAATTAGCGTCTGGCTTACGATTTAAGGCCTACACACAATAGTACTAGGAACTGCCTCAAATCGAAAATCGCATGCCTGACCCCGATTTACCTATTAATGTTTAATTAATAACATTATATAAATAATTATATTATAAGTCAACAAAAGAAACAATAAATCACCCGAGTTCAAGGAAAGATCGCACCACTTACCTCAAAAAATTAAGTTAAAAATTTAATTTTAACTATTGTTCACCTTAAACTAAAAGGCGAACAAATATGAAATAATTAGAGTCATAATTGGAATCAAGCCCGACATTCTGACATTTGTAAATGTCAGAATGTCGGGCTTGACTCCAACATCTCCAATCTGACTTGACACCCATCTATTAATTTATGCTTCTGAGAATTATTCCTAAAATGACTTCTAGGAAAAGCGCAGCAGGGGCTGCGCACTCCAAGCGCTTCGCTTGGTTTGAGAGTATTTTAGCTAATGCAATTTGGGTAAAAACATTATTGGTTAGATGTTTACATCACATGTTGATGCACAGATCTCAATCACTTAGTGCTGGTTTGCTGCAGTCAAGCGCGTAAAAATTGCGAAAAAGCTTGTTTTTGGAAGGCTAATAAAGACTCTAAAAAAAGACTGTAGAATAGAGTTGGGAGAGACTGGACGCTTTCAGAACTTTTGATTGGAAAAATCTAAACATACCTGCTAATCTTACAATTCAAAAAAATACCCTTTTAAAGGAAGAGGCCTCATGAAAAACTATTTGAGAAATCTATATTCGTGTGCAATGCTTATAAGCGTTTTCCCCTCTCTTTATGGACAAACGACCTCTCATACAGATTCTCCATTTTATCGATGTGCTCTAGTAAGAGATCTTTCTGATTCATTCGAAGATAGTTTAAAGCTAAATCCACCTATAATTCCCATTGATATTAACTTAGCAAAACAACAGCATGAAAATTACATAGACTTGTTAGAGCAATTAGTTCCCGAGGTCATTAGACTGGAAGCTGATCCAAATCATCCCGATTGTAATTTTATTGAAGATACAGCCATCATTGTGGGTGACATTGCTGTCATTAGCAGAATGGGAGCCTTTGAAAGACGTGGTGAAGAAATACCTGTAGCCCCTGCTCTCAAGGAACTTGGACTAAAAAATATTATTCATCTTCAATCTCCAGGTACAATGGATGGAGGAGACGTTCTTTATACAGGAAAGCACCTGTTTGTAGGTCTTTCCAAACGAACGAATGAATATGCCTTAAACCAACTTAAGGAAATTTTCCAAGGTAAAACCGAAGTCATTGGTATACCTGTAACTGAAGGTCTTCATCTTAAATCCGTCATAAGTTTTTTTGATTCCAAAACATTTATTGTGGCTGCTACTCCTGCTGGAATGAAAATTCAAAGTAACATTGAATTATTAACAAATGGTGATTACCTGTTTGTTTCAGTTCCAGAATCTATAGCCTCCAATGTACTGAGAATTGGGTCTTCCTTAATCGTTCAAGATGGGTTCTCTGCAAGCGAAACGATATTGCAAGATCTGTGTAATCGAAAGTTGGTAACTTTGATAAAAATAAACATGTCAGAATTAATCAAAGCTGATGGTGCTTTAACTTGTGGCAGCCTGCTTTTTAATTTAAATGACAAATAAATTTCTACTTTACGAGGGGGCTATGCTTAATAAGATTTTTTTCTGCTTTTTTGTTTTTTTCTGCACATCACTTTTCGGCTCTGAGCACGTCTATCTCAAAACACCAAACATATCGAGAGAAAATATCATTGGAACCAACGTGGGAATTAGACCTTATAGAAAAAGCGGCGTTCGCCTAGAAGCTGAACTTATTCAAGATAAGTTTATAATTCACAATTATGGCTACGGAGGTTCTGGAATTACTCTATGTTTTGGCGGTTCAAAAGAAGTGCTTGAAATTCTTAATCATCAAAATCCTTCTTCAAAAGTTGTAGCTGTTTTGGGGGCAGGTGTTGTGGGATTAGCTACTGCTTATGATCTGCTAGAACAGGGTTATGAAGTTCATATATATTCCAATGATTGGAGTCCCAATCTCACGTCAAACGTTGCGGTGGGAATTTGGAGTCCTCTTTCCCTCCCAGAGTATATTTCTACAGAAAAGAAACAGCTAAATCAACGAATGTTAGATTATTCTGAACAACGTTTTCTAAAAAGCACGAATGACAATCCTGAATTTGCTGGTATACGCTTTATCTGGTCTTATAGTGTGAAAACTAATAGTTCCCAAGAGGCCATTAAAACCAAGCATCGAGGAGAAGAGGTTGTTATTCATTTCGATAATGGAATTATCAAAAGCGGCCGAAGAGTTTATGAACTTGGAATAGATGGAAAATTGTTTATTGAAGACCTGTATTCTAAAGTAAAAAGCAAAGGAGCCATACTACAGCAACGTCATTTTGAAAATTTGAATGACTTACTCAATTTAAAAGAACCAATAATCGTAAATTGTACAAGTATCGGATCACGTAAGCTATTTAATGATCAAGATTTTACGCCCGTGCGTGGGCAACTCGTCTACTTTAAACCTCAAGAAGGTATCGATTTTTTATTCTATCAAAACATTCCAGACAGCACTACTTCTTGGGTTTCTATTTACCCTTGGAACGATCGAATTATTCTTGGTGGCGTTTATGAACGTGATAATGAGGATGCTAGCGTCAATCTAGAGGTTGTTGATAAAATTATTGAAAATGCACAAAAAAGCCTTTCTGGTGATCTCTAGAACAAGCAATAATAATTGGAGTCAAGCCTGACATTTGTAAATGTCAGAATGTCAGGCTTGACTCCAATATCTTCAATCTGACTTTACACCCATCTATTAATTCAGGCTTCTGAGAATTATTCACAAAATGCCTTCTAGGAAAAGCGCAGCAGGGGCTGCGCACTCCAAGCGCTTCGCGTGGTTTTAGGAGTATTCTAGCTAATGCAATTTGGGTTAAAAACTTTAGTGCTTAGGCGTTTACATCAATGTTAATGACTCAGCAGCAATCAAGTGCGTAAAATTTGCGGAAATGCTTGTTTTTTGATAATGAA
>Ga0207123_1002_pt1 | contig 90739 bp, 70 predicted proteins | sample Alteio_BWMinHeat_39_FD_153503 | JGI IMG/M metagenome (GOLD analysis project Ga0207123, IMG submission 153503) | Enriched cells from forest soil in Barre Woods Harvard Forest LTER site, Petersham, Massachusetts, United States -... | ecosystem: Environmental > Terrestrial > Soil > Temperate forest >... | reverse complement strand
CGTGTGTTGTCATGGTCCAATTGCCGTTGTTTATCCCGATGGCGTTTGGTACCATTCATGCACACCGGAAGTTCTAGAAAAAGTAATTCAACAACACCTCATCGGCGGCAATCCTGTCGCTGATTATGTTTTTGCGGGTGTGTAGCTTAGGCTTTAGCCTGAGATCGTGACGAAGGAACATCTTAGCAGCAGGGGCTGCGCACTCCAAACGCTCCGCGTCGTTTTAGGTAGTCTGAGCGGCTGTTGTTGAAGATTTCACGATGTCATCGATCAATGCTTTATTGAGGCCTACAGGTAGGCCCAATTGGTCCCGTCCGCTCACAATAAATTGAGTGAGCACCTGTTGCGTGGCATGATTGATCAGCCATTTTCTTGATTGCAATGCTGACTTGGTTTTACTCTTAGCTGCCAATTCATACCCTTGCCGTTTTAACTTAAGTCCAATTGCTTCAATTTTTTTGATGTGTTTTAATTTATCCAATTGCACCGAAAGCTCTTTTTTAACTTCACTCAACTGACTGCATTTTTGCTGGTAATCCTCAAGTTCATTTGTTGAGGTCGTTTGATCGCTATGCAGAAGATGGTTTTCCATAAATTCGATTTCAATTTTTAAATCATTGGCTCTTTTTTCCAAGCTTTCAAAAGTGATGTGGGACGCTTTGGAAATGGCGCTTTTCAAAAGAGACATAGCCCCATCAATCTGAGAGGTTTTGGGATTGAATTCATGAGTTTTTTCCATGATATATGGAACCACGTTTTCTCCTAAAATCAATGCAGGAGCTGAGTAATGAAGATATTTATAGAGGGCGGATTCGAGTTCTTCAGTTGTTAATGGTTTGATCTCGATGCGTCTCCAGCGCCTATTGATAGAGCCTTCTTTTTGGATTAATTTCTCATATTCTTCTGTGGTTGTAGCGCAGATTACATTTTTGAATTTATCGTAGAAAGTTAGGAATGGTTTATCCTGCTTGCCTCTTAAGGTGTGTTCTTCGAAAAGGATAGCGATTTCATCGATAAATAGGACAAATTCCTTTGAATGATCTCTAAAACGTTCAGCCAGTGATGTAAAGCATAAGCCGTCATAACTTGTGCCTTTAAATTGGCTTGCGTTTGCCGAAAATAGCTGCGCCTTATTTAAAAAACCGGCCGCCTCTTTTGCTTTTTTTGCTACAATGATTTCTGCCAATGAATCCACTATCGTTGTTTTTCCTGCACCGGGAGCGGCTGTTAATATAACCCCCTTGCCTTCGCAAAAGGCATCTTGAATCTTGTTTAGAACATCTGTACGTTGAAATGTAGGGGGATTTTCATTGCGCAATATTTTTTGATTCAGATTTTCCAAGCCAGAGTATTGATTTGGACAGGGTCTCAAATATCGCATGTAAATTGGGATAAACAAAATTGATGCTACTACAACAATAGCAGCGACTATCGCTGCGACGGGGGCTGATCCTACGATAGCAAAAACAGAGGCAAAAAGAATGGAAGGATAAGCCAAAAGTGCCACGTAAAATTCGATTTTAGCTTTGGCTTCCCAGCTGCTCATTGCCGAAGACTCCAAAGGACCTGATTTTGTTCCTCCAATTTCTGTAAAGCCTGTCATGGATATGAATGTTTCAATGAGGTGATGAATGAAATGGGAAATTTCATAAAAGACTTCTTTCCAAACAGCCTTACCCTTTGTGTATAGGACGCTGTTAAGGGCTTTGTCTCGCAAAAGGACGTTTTTGGCCAGGGTAGCATCTAGGTTTTCTGTTTTGATGGATGTGAAAAGGATCAGCTTTTCATCGCTTAGGGCTTTAAGAAAGCTGTCTAAGCTGACTCTTATTTTAGTTTCATCGCCCTGTTCCATGGCGCTGAAAACAGCTCTTTTAACTTCATCGGGAGGAAGTTGCGTCAGTTTTTTTAACAGATCACCAGCAAACAAATTGTCGCACTTAATAAAAGCTTCTTTCACTTGAGCAAGCTCTGAATTATTGAGAGTAAAAGTCGAGTCTGTGGAAACTCGTCCCTTTATACTTTCCAGATTGGCATTCAAAGTATAGTAGGGGATTAACTTCGAGGCAATTTTTTGGCGAATGGGTGCCCACTGAATACTTGGAATATAGCTTGTTTGATTAGAAGAACTAATTGATATCAATTTCAAACCTTTTTTTAGTGTTTTAGTAAAAAACAAATAAACAAAAATACATAATAATGATTTTTATTAAATTTGTCAATATTATTTCTTTTCAGGATCTTTCGTTGAAAGAAATAGAAAAGTTTTTAAAACATCTTGCAACAATACAACATAGCCAATACAACCAAGTTTGGAAAAATCTATAAAAGCGGAGGTTAATTTATGAGCTCAGTTTCATTTATGTCCACTGGTTCTTTAGGTGAACAACCAAATTTGTCGGCTTACGAAGGGCAAATTGCCCAGATATCTACAATAACGATTCATTTTGCGGAAGCATTGCGGTGTGCATTGGTGCAAAATTGTGTGCCTTTTACTTTACAAGATAGAGTGTTATATTTGGATCCTAATGGGTCCGGTAAGTATGTTTTACGTGATGTTGCAGCCGAAACCAGTTCAGACGAGGAGTCTCATGGCAGTGCGGGTGGTACTATATTCGATAAAGAACACTCTCTTAATAAAATCATAAAAGATGTGATTCAAGCCAAGTACCAATTGGACAAAGAGGTAGTTCAATCAAAATCCCTTCCAGCTTCAAAAAAAGCTCCTGATGGAATATTGAATGGAATTGCGAGACGAATTTGGGAAGGCGGAATTATAGAAGAAGGGGAATTCAGCGACGACAAATTAATCAAAGGGTTTGTCACCTATCCGAGTCAGATAAAAAGCAGGGGAGCCTTGCTTTGCTGTTTATTGCAGAGTAACCATCAACGTATTTGTGCTGATGGTAGAAAAGAACAAGGGTGCTTCAAGGACGGTATCGTACAGGACGGAGGCTCTGTGTTTTTTTCCGATGATACAGTTTTTACAGGCAAGTTTACCAAGTCAGGCGAACCTAAAAGTGGCAGTCGTAGAAGTTCCTTTGGGGAAAGTGAAGAAGGCGATTTTGCATTGGATGGTCAATTGCAAAGAGGGCACCGGTATTCCGACAGTGGTAAGAAGATTACAGTCGGAGAGACAAGCCAAGCGTGTGTAATGCTCTAGATAAATTTGGAGTGCGAAGAGTTTGTAAGTCTCTTGTGTTAAGCCGCGAATGCGGCGGAAGCATATAGCCACAGGCGTCAGCCTGTGGTTTAATGAATTATACAGGAAGCCGTGAAACGGCGGCAGGAAAAAGCATAAGAACATGTACACGGTTTTCTGTCGCCGTTTCACGGCTGCTATTTTCTTTTCAATCTACCACAGGCTGACGCCTGTGGCTATATGCTTCCGCCGCTTTCGCGGCTTAACACAAGAGACTTACGTTTTTTTACCCTGATGCGAATGTGACAAGTCACCGCACTCCAAATTTTTATTGGCAGTTGCAGGCGTTTCCACAAGCGCAATTGCTGCCTGTTGGACTTTGTTCACCACATTCCGATCCCGGTGTGCATTTGCATCCTTTGTCGGACATGCATCCGCAGTGCTTTTCTAAAGTGCATTTGCAGTTTTTGCACTGACATTCTGTTTTGGCCGGTTCGACTGAAAAAAGGCTTGCAGCGAAAAGGGAAATTCCTAGGAAACTAAATAACATTTTCATTTTCTTTTCTCCTTTTGAAGAGATGTGTTAGTTTGCTCAGTATGTTAACAATTGTGCTATAAAGTCAATATTTAACCAGGTTTTTATGACCAATACAATCGAATATACATGTCCGATGCATCCTGAAATCTTACAGGATCATCCAGGGGATTGTCCGCTTTGCGGCATGGCCTTAGAGCCTAAAAATTTCGACACCGAACCGGGAAATGCTGAATATCGGGAGATGAGTCTTCGATTTTGGTGCGGGGCATTGCTGGCTATCCCAGTCTTTATTCTGGCTATGGGCGATATGTTCCCTGAATCGGGACGTTCCATCACCATCCAAACTTCGCGTTGGCTGCAATTGATTTTAAGCACCCCTGTTGTCATTTGGGCAGGGTGGCCCTTTTTTGAAAGGGGATGGAATTCCATTGTAAATCGACATCTAAATATGTTCAGCCTGATTTCATTGGGAGTTGGCACGGCTTATCTTTTTAGCATCGTAGCTTTCTTTTTCCCTCATCTATTTCCAGGATCCTACTTACAACATAATGAGATGCCTATCTATTTTGAAACTGCTGCAATTATCATAGTATTGGTCCTGCTTGGACAAGTTTTAGAACTGAAAGCCCGCAGCCAAACCAGTCAAGCAATCAAAGTCCTGCTTGGTAGAGCAGCTAAATCGGCTATTGTCGTTATCGAAGGACAAGAACAAGAAATTGCTATTGATCAAGTCAAAGTAGGGAATATTCTGCGAGTGCGTCCAGGAGATAAAATTCCCGTGGATGGAATAATCATTGAAGGCAATAGCTTCATCGATGAGTCCATGATGACCGGGGAATCTATTCCCGTTGAAAAAGAGAGCGGAGATTCTGCTATTGGCGGGACTATCAATCAAAGAGGCAGCTTTTTAATGCGCGCCGAAAAAATCGGCAATGAAACCATTTTAGCTCGCATTGTGGATATGGTAGCAGAAGCGCAACGCAGCCGAGCCCCGATTCAGAGCTTGGCAGATCAAGCTGCGGCCTATTTTGTTCCGGCGGTGGTTGCTGCGGCGATTATTACAGTGATTGTTTGGACGTGGTTTGGTCCGGAACCCGCATTTATATATGGACTTGTGAACGCCGTAGCGGTGCTGATTATAGCCTGTCCTTGTGCGTTAGGCCTGGCTACTCCGATGTCGATCATGGTGGGAATGGGCAGAGGGGCTGAAATTGGTGTATTGATTAGAAATGCCGAGGCACTGGAAAAACTGGAAAAGGTTAAAACGGTTGTCGTTGATAAAACAGGGACCTTAACTGAGGGCAAACCCAAGTTGAAAGAGGTTATTGTCAATCGACAGGGGAATGAAAATCAGGTGCTTCGTCTGGCGGCGGCTTTGGAGCAGAATAGTGAGCATCCTGTAGGAGCTGCTATTGTTCAGGGAGCTAAAAGTCGATTGGGAAGTCTTCCTGGCGTCATTGATTTTCAGTCGATTACCGGTGAAGGTGTGATTGGGAGAGTTGAGGGACATATTGTAATCGTTGGCAAATCGAGCTTTTTGCAAGCCAAAAAAGTTACGGGTGTAGAAACCTTTTTGCAAAGGGCTCAAGAATTGCAAAATCAGGCTCAAACAGTGGTTTTTGTAGCGGTGGATGGAGAAACAGTTGGCTTAATAACAGTCAATGATCCGATTAAGAGTTCTGCTTCGGAAGCCATTCGCGAATTGCATCGGCTTGGACTAAAAATTGTGTTGCTTTCGGGTGATAATGAGCAGACGGCGCGATCTGTGGCTGAACAGTTAGACATTGATGAATTTCATGGCGGAGTTACCCCGGCTTACAAGCAAGAGTATATCAAACAAGCTAAAGGTAAAGACAATGGCTTGGTAGCTATGTCTGGAGATGGCATCAATGATGCCCCGGCATTGGCTGAGGCCGATGTGGGCATTGCTATGGGCACGGGAACGGATGTAGCGATGGAAAGCGCCGATGTCACTTTAGTCAAAGGTGATTTAATGGGCATTGTCAGGGCCATGCATTTGAGTCATGCCATGATGAGAAATATACGGCAGAATCTTTTTCTGGCCTTTATTTACAATATTTTAGGAATTCCAATTGCAGCTGGGATTTTATATCCATTTACGGGTGTGCTGTTGAATCCAATGATTGCTGCGCTTGCCATGAGTTTGAGTTCGGTGTCGGTCATTGGCAATGCTTTGAGGCTTAAGAGAATATACTATTAGAATTAGTAAATATGCCATCTAAAAAAGGATATGGAAGATCGAAAATATCGATTACACCCCTTACGATGCCTGTTGCAAGTCCTAAGCTAGCGCCAATTGCTAAAACGCCTAGAGCCACTTTTGCAATTAGAAAAATAGCAGTAAATTGAACAGACGCTCCTGTAGCAGCAAGAATTGTGATTCCAGCCAAAGCAATAGCGCTAGTTACTGCGAAAAAGGAAACAGAAACGACAGCAGTTGCTAAAAGTCCAGCACATGTCCCTTGAAACATTCTTTTTGCAAAAAGTTTTATTTTACAAGGATTTTCATCAGCTTTTTGTTGCTCAGCAGGAATTGCGCGCTCGCGTGGAATCGCTGTTTGTTGTTTGACGTAGCATCCACGTGAATTAGGATAAGCTGAAATCGCTATTCTGTTATTAAATGGAATAATATTGTGTCTGGTACATGGAAGCATTTTTTTTTAATCCTTTTAACTATTAATAAATAGTAAGATGAAACAATGCATCAAAAAGTATTTAAATTCAACACAAATGGGTCATCACACAAATGAGTGGTTAGATCAAATGATCAGATAAGTTGCTGGCCATTTAACGCAGAGACGGGGAGACAGAGAGACGCAGAGAAGGAGTGATAGGGTTTATATCCTTCATTGAGTTCCTCTCTGCGTCTCTCCGTCTCCCTGTCTCTGCGTTAAATTTGGGGTCATCACACAAATAGGCTAATAGATGTTATGTAAGAAGGTTATTATGGCGATTTTTGACTTTCCATGTAGAACTTCAAGGCATCCTGTTTCATGCGCAGATGGATGCTGTAAAGACCGTTGGCGCGGCTTGGTGTCAAGCTGGCGCCGATACCAAGCTCTTCCAGGTAGGTTGGGGGACATTTGAGGATTGTTTCCGGGTCTTCCCCACTATAAACTTTGATCAGGATTTCCGCTAAACCGGCGGAGATGAGGGCATCGGATTCAGCAGCGAAAAAGACGGCGTTATCTTTGCAATTAGAGCTAAGATGCATAATGCTTTGGCAGCCTTTAACGATATTTTGAGGAGTTTTTTCGGTTAAAGACAAGGGAGGGGAGGCACGACCAAGTTCTATGATCTTTTGGTATTTCAATTCTTCTGTAGTACACTGCTCAAATAAAGTCTTGATCAGTGCCTGTTTCTTCATACATGATTCATACATGACGTATAGCATAGCGGAATGCCATTTTCTCCGGAAAGCAAATTTTGTATAAAATAAACAGCAATTATTTTCGTTTGATGGAAAAAGAAACGCGGCAGCGGCATACGCATCAGGCTAAGAAATCATAAATCTATTGTGTTAAGCCGCGAATGCGGCGGAAGCATATAGCCACAGGCGTCAGCCTGTGGTTGGATGAATTAAACAAGAAGCCGTGAAACGGCGGCAGGAAAAACTATTGAGAACATTTACCATGGTCCCTGTCGCCGTTTCACGGCTGCAATTTTCATTTCAATCTACCACAGGCTGACGCCTGTGGGCTATATGCTTCCGCCGCATTCGCGGCTTAGCACAAGAGGTTTACAAACTCTTACCTGATGTGTATAGAAAAACTAAAGATTTGTCTCTTAATTCTTTAAAATAAACGTTTTGACAAAACATATTTTATGTGAAATAATAATAAGAGGTTAGTTTGTTTTGATTATAATTTATTATTTAATTATGGGCATTTATGACTAGTTCCAGCTCTTCTTCATTTAATATCCGATCAGGAAGTTTGGATCAATTTAATGATTTGATGCTGAAAGTGACCAAATCCCGTCAATCGGCATCAAAAGATGGCATGCTGTATGTCATTATCGATCCAAACGATCCCGCGTTGCTAAACCTCACATCCGACAAAGCCCAGGCCGATAAATTCGGCAAATTTGCTTCCATTACCGAAATTGTCGATACAATCACGAAACGCTGGCTAAAAGAAACACCCCATCCAACCAGATCCCTAACAAATAGAATCAAAGAAGCAAAGTCAACGCTTCCGGCTCTTTTTGATTCAGTTAAACATAGTAAACGCCAGCGTGAAACTGAATCTGAACTTCCCGCTCAAAATGCTGAGGCATCCGATCGACGGGCAGCAAAAAAAGCTAAGGAAAATCCCGACGAAGATGAAGACGGTGCTGACCAGATGGAGGATGCTCCCGCTTCCTCTTCAGCTTCCTCTGCCGCTGCAGCTTCTTCCTCTTCTCAACAAAAAAAGCCAAAGCGAAAAGGCTATGATCCTGTTGAAGGCGCTGAAAAGCATAAAGAAGAAACTGTCTCAAAACGTTCGAAACATGCTTCGGAAAATCCGGCAGTGGGTGCCATTGATAATGACAACGAAGTTGAGATGAGATCCCATGAGACCGATCAAAATCTGAACTCAATCCTCAAGGAGATTAAAGAAAAACATCCTTCCGGTCCAATCCCGGAGGCCGTTGTCAAAAGGGTAATCCAAACATTAACAGGTCTCAACATTCCTTCCCTCGAAAAATATGCCGATGATGAGTGGCAGGTTATCATCAGGCAGATCTTAAGCGTTCAAGCCAAAATTGAAGGGGGAAGCCAACTCGAAGACGATTCTCTTTTTCTTAAGGTATTGCAATTGAATTTCCGTTGGCTAAATGAAATCAAAGCCTCGAGTCCTGACATGAATGTTACCGAGATCGCATCTTCTATTTTCAATATCTTTTCAAATAAGCAAATTTTTGAAATTTGGACTAATCCTGAGACCCCAAGGCAGCTTGTAGAAGAGCTCCGGGAAGCCAAAATAATTGATGAAGACTGGAATGATGAAATTGGTGAAAAGATAAAAAAAGACGTAGAGGAGTCTATTCAGGAAGCCATTAATCATAAGAAATTTGAAAATTTCAAATTTATCAGTGCACATTTTGACTTAATTGTACAAGATTTCGAACGGGCATTCACAATCACGTGTATGACCAAGATGCTAGATTTGTGGTTTGATCATCAACAATGGCAGCAAGTCACTGATGCGCTTCCAGGAGCTATGGATGCGATGGAAGTTATGGTGTTTATCGAATCGTTAGACAGTTATTGTAGATGTTATTATTCAGGCGATGAGGTGGTGCAAAATTTTGAAAAATTTATGCAAAAAAGTGCTATTCTTTATCAAAAATTGTTAAGAAATAAAGAACAAAAATTGGAGCTAATCTTAGAAAACGTTGATCTCGTCAAAACTGCAATTACTCATCTATCACACCATGAAGATATTTTTAAAGTATTCGATGCGATAATCACACGCTTGGATTCCCTGAAAAATGAGGAGTATCATTTCTCAGAAAGGATTCAACAGCTGGCCACTGAAGTTTTAATGACAAGATGTTGTTCTCACTCCAAGGAAGATCCTCGTATTAATAAGGTCGTCGATTCCAAAGAAAATGATAAACCAGTCAATTATCTAATAAAAGTGCTTCTTGCTGCCGGAGATGAGGAGCATCAGGCTGCCATCTTGGCGAAGTTAAAAAAGGATCGGTCGACCCCACCCCTATTTATGAACTTTTCTTGGAACTAGATGATAAAGTCCCCAATGAATCTGATACGATGGACGAGAATGAGAAGCTTGATGCTCGAAAAATAATCGCTCCATTACTCAAGTTCATTCCTGCTCATGAAGTTAAGGAAAAAGTTCAAATCCTTAAATCGTTAATACGCCTAATACTGGAAGCAGATCGGTTACATGAGTCGGAAGATAATCGTTATGAAGGTCGTATTAGAATAAATGAGTTCTTTGGTCATCGCTCCCGCTTCAAGGACGAATTGAATCTTGATTTTATTTATGCAATGCCGGGTTTATTCGCAGAATTTCCTGCCCCACAAAGACTCCAAGTAATGAAGATGTTGATGCAAAGTGAGAAATCCGATCTAACGGTCGAAAACATCGTGGCTATGCAAAAGGTTATTAAAATAGTCTCTGTTGAATCCAGGCTACCGGTTTTGAATGATTTGATCCGCTTAAAGAAGGAGGATCTAACGATCAAAAATGCAGAGTATCTAAACACCATATTTTTGCACGAGAAAAACAACCCTCATTATCTTGCGCGATATGAAAAAGGGATCATTGGAGGACTAAAGTTATATAAAACAAAAAATGTAGGTCATTTCCTTGAAAAAATGGCTGCTTTTTGTGTTCTGAATGTTGATCATCGCTATACCACTGGAGAGATCAGTGGGCGCATTCACTTTCTTGAAGAGCAAGCTCCTGGCGCCACCCATGAAGATCAAAAGTTACTATTGCCTCTTTTATACGAGGAAAATTTTATGAATACAGTTTCCTCTATTAAGTTCTTTGTAGCTCTGGGTGCTAACGAAAAAACGCCTCAGACAGTTGCCTATTTAAACACTATCTTGTGGGTAATGGGGCCTGACTATCACAATGATGTAGTAACTAAGGCTTTATCATTGATAGGTTCCTTGGATCATTCCATCAGAGGGAAAGTGTTGCAATTGGTTGCTTCAATGTTCCGTGGGATAGGGATAGACCAGGACTATATAATCCGTCTCGTAACTTATTTATCAATGTTTACCCCGGAGAAGATTGAGTTGGAAGGGCTTGAAAATATATCGAAATCAGCTGCGCTTGCTATGCATCTCCTCAAGACGTTTTCCGGTGATGAGCTTAGCAAGCATTGTAAAACACTACATTCCCTATCCCTGCCGGATTTGGAAAGTATTTCAGGTGTAGGTAACTTTTTTAGAACGTCTAAAGGATTTGCAAATCTTCAATCCCTATATCATAGGGATTCTGTGCAAGATTCTTTATATAAAGCCGCTTTGAATGCTCTTGAAAGCGAAGAAGGACGATTATACATTCGCGAATTGTATGAAGGGTTAAAAGATGAATCGCCCGAGGCATTTCAACACCAAATTAAGGCTTTTTTGAAACAGACGATGTGTTTAACTCCAGAAAGGTGTTTAAAAGTCTTTCACCATTTTATGTGTAACATGCAGATGGATCTACGGGAGATAAATCCGGGTCCGCAAATAATTAATACAGCCATCTATTTCACTCCCTACAATGATGAGTCGAGAGCCTATTTGGATGCCGAATTCGACAAAATCTTACATGGCGTCGGACGACAAGATGAATGGCCGCGAATCTATGAGCTGGCCCATAAGGTTGCCTTTCACTTCGAGGGGGCCGGCATCGACGATCCACTATGGACAAAAGCCATCGAAGCATATGCTATCACATCTGCGAACAAAGTAGACAACTCACGGAATCCCTATTATATTTTCGGGAAATTGAAGCAGCTTTCCCAAACGGAAAAGCCTGTAGAGCTGGAATCAACGCAGCAGGTGACAGTAAAAGCAGGGGAAAATGATCCCGGTGAAACAATAAACGTCAATCTTTCCCTGGCCAAGATACGGAAGTTGATAAAAATTCAGTCATACACTCTTAAAAATCTTCCAAAGGGCATAAAACCCGATTGCTTCCTTCAATTATTTGCCGACCTCCAAGCGCGGTTGGCTGTCGGGGATATGGCCAAAGCCAATGAAGAAGTGAGCAGTCTGACAGAAAATGTAACTTTAGATAAATTGAAGGAGGAGGTCTTCGGCAAACCGGAAGCCCCAACAGAAGTCGTTAAATACCTTAACCTTCAGCACGCGGAAAGTAACACACCGGTGCCGCCGTTTGCCATGTATTTGCATACCATCATGCAGTATTTGTTGGACCTGAAAAAACAAGTTACACAGGTTCAGGAAGGTAATGCTCTGTTGCCTCATGAACAGCAGTTTTTGCTTCTTTCCTCGATGATATCAAAATGTGTAACCGGAAAAAGGGATGGGATTGCCGCCTATTATAATTCAGATTTTCTGCCTGAGAAATATCGCTTAAAAACCGTGGCTTCATCGAATTTGGAAAATCGATTTGAAGCTTTTGTCAGCAAAAGTTTGGAGCCTATCTTTGAAAATATTATCTTGGAAGAGGCTGTAGTCAAATCATGCATACCTCAATTTCAGGGTAAAATCCCCCAAATGTCTCACCATAGCGGCTTGGTAGGTAATCGCTTTAGGCATCAATTTGGATATAAATTTCCTGAAGGGACCTATGCTTATGATGCTCATACCCACGTTTTGCTCAAAGAATTTGTGGAAAAACTATTGAAGGAAATCACAGACACGGAAGGAATGGATGCCAAAGCAGTACTGGAAGCTATTTTTAAGGAGTATACGGTCCGGAAGATGGTCGATCGGATAAAAATGAGTTTTGCAAGCATGTTCCTAAATAAAGATCTGCCTCAACTCAACTTACCGGCATTTCTGGAAGGGAAAGGGAAAGTCCTTTCGCCCGCGGAAACATTTGTTTTGGATGAGTATAGCATGCCATCCGAAATTACCGATAAAGCTGCTCTCGCAATATTGGAAGCCCTTGGAGAACCGAAGGCGTCGCCGATTCCGTGAAACATCGCCAACCCCGTGAGTATGTCGCCAACCCCGTGAAAACATTGAACTGGTGCTAAGCCTCGAAGAGGTGACTTGTGTAAAGCCCATGATGTAGCGCCAAAGGTGCAAATCGTGGGGGTAGATTAAAAGAACTTTTCAGTCTCGAAGAGGCGACTAGTTTATCTCTCCGGGTGTAGCCCCGAAGTAAATCGTATAACAAATATCATTCGTAAATATTGCCATAACTTGAAGAGTACATTTTCATTTTCCTGTTACAAACTACTTTGTTAGCGGGTTTCCCCTGATTTTCGCCTTTGGCGCTACATCAGGGGAGATACACTAGCCACCTCTTCGAGGCTGATCTATTTAACATGGCCAAACCCACGATTTGCACCTTCGGTGCTACATCATGGGCTTTACACTAGACACCTCTTCGAGGTTTAGCAAGCCGATACCGATTTTTGCAGTGCTTCAATTCGTCTATACAGTCTAATTCGTCTAGTTCGTCCATTCTCTTGAGGTTTAGCTTGCCCGCGCTTGAAATAATTTTTCTCTGGAAAGCAAATCCGGATTAAGCAATGGTAATCAATTATATTTTATGAGGTCTGTCATGTTGCATATTTTCACTTTGCTCGGCGCCAGCTTTACGCTTGTCATGGCACTCATGCTCATTTTTTGGCTGATTTATCTCTTTCAACGCCGTGCCTGCGTCATCGATATCGGTTGGAGCCTTGGATTCATTGTCGCCGCATGGTCTTATCTAATCCTCGGAAATGGAGATCTTTGGAAAATGCTCGTTATGACAGCAATGGTTACTATTTGGGCCGGCCGTTTGACAATGCACCTTTTTCGTCGCTACCGTGCTGATGGAAGAGAAGATCCTCGCTATCAAGATGTGTTGTCTAAATGGGATCCCGATTCGGCCACCCTGTTTTTTTTGATGCTCTCGATATTTCAAGGTGTATTGATCGTCGTTCTATCAATCCCTTTCTTTCTGGTTAGCATCGGATCCAATGATATTTGGACTCAATCCGAAGCTGTAGGGGTGATTCTTTGGCTTATAGGAGTTGGCGGTGAAACACTTGCCGATAGACAACTCGAAGCTTTTCATAAGGAATCCGTTGATAAAGATGCAGTCTATAAAAAAGGGTTATGGCGATTTAGTCGTCATCCCAATTACTTTTTTGAATCCATTACATGGTTTGGTTTTGCCATCTTCGCTTTTTCGAGCAGCGCAGGCTGGTTAGCTTTGATTTCGCCAATATTGATCATGGTATTGCTGTTTAAGGTCTCGGGGATTCCTTTGACAGAAATGCATGCTTTGCGTACAAGAGGGGAAGCTTACCGGGAATATCAGCGCACGACGAGTGTTTTTGTCCCCTGGTTTCCCAAGGGATAAGACGACTATTTTTCATCATCCCTATTTTTTTTCTTGACATTTGCCGAAAAAGTGTTACCTTATTATACATTCATAATAGGATCCTTGTTTCTCCACTCACATTGCAAGATAAGATGACAAAAGAAGATACAATTAAATTCGAAGGTGCTGTAGAAGAATTGTTGCCAAATATGACGTTTAGGGTAAAACTCCAAAACGGCATGGTGGTAATGGCTCATCTTTGCGGAAAAATGCGCATGAAAAACATTCGAGTGCTGGTAGGTGATAATGTGACAGTTGAAATGTCGCCTTATGATCTTACAAAAGCTCGCATTATTTTCCGACAGAGATAGCAAATGCATTAAATGATGTTGATTTTTTTTATCGGACCATTTAAACTTACACGGTTTTGAGTTGAATTGGAGTAAGTTATTACAGATTAGATTGCCCAGATAGCTCAGGGGTAGAGCACTTGCATGGTAAGCAAAAGGTCGTAGGTTCAATTCCTATTCTGGGCAGAAGCAAGTTTTACAAAATTAAAACAATAACAAAATAACGTAGACAGGAGTCTCGGAGGATAAAATGGCAAAAGAAACCTATCAGCGGAAAAAGCCTCACGTCAATATCGGCACAATCGGCCACGTGGACCACGGCAAAACCACACTGACAGCTGCAATCACTAAGGTGCTAGCTGAAAGTGGCGGCGCAAAATTCCGCGACTATGCATCGATTGACAATACACCGGAAGAAAAAGCACGTGGGATCACTATTAACTCAACTCACGTTGAATATGAAACAGCAAATCGTCACTATGCACACGTCGACTGCCCTGGGCACGCCGACTATGTAAAGAACATGATTACAGGCGCAGCTCAAATGGACGGAGCAATTCTAGTTGTTGCGGCCACAGACGGTGCGATGCCTCAGACACGCGAACACATTCTGCTCGCTCGTCAGATGCAAGTGCCTGCAATCGTCGTATTCCTTAACAAAGTCGATATGCTCGGCGAAGCTGATCAAGAATTGATCGACCTCGTAGAAATGGAATTGCATGAACTTCTAGAAGCAAAAGGCTATCCTAATGCTCCAATCGTTAGAGGTTCTGGATTAAAAGCCCTTGAAGGCGATCCAAAGTACGTTGAATGTGTTAAAGAATTGATGAAGATTGTTGATGAAAAAATACCGACACCAGCTCGTGAAGTCGACAAGCCTTTCCTAATGCCAGTAGAAGACGTGTTCTCTATTTCTGGCCGTGGTACAGTAGCTACTGGCCGTGTTGAGCGTGGCATTGTCAAAATTAACGATAAACTACAACTCGTTGGTTTGGGCGACACTCGTGAAACAGTGGCAACAGGTCTTGAAATGTTCAATAAAGTCCTCGATGAAGCCCGTGCGGGTGAAAACGTTGGTATTCTATTGCGCGGCGTTGAAAAGGAACAAATTGAACGCGGTATGGTTCTTGCTGCCCCAGGCACATGCACACCACACTCTGAATTCAAAGGACCTATCTACGTCTTGACAAAAGAAGAAGGCGGACGTCATAAGCCGTTCTTCACAGGATACCGTCCACAGCTTTACTTTAGAACTACAGACGTAACTGGTACTGTTGAACTTCCAGCCAACGTAGAGATGGTAATGCCTGGCGATAACGTGGAAATCACTGTTAAGTTGATTTGCCCTATCGCTATGGAAAAAGGGATGCGCTTTGCTATTCGTGAAGGCGGACGTACTATTGGTGCAGGAACTGTTTCTGAGATCATCAAGTAGTAGTCTGAATTCAAAGCAATTTTACTCCCTGCGATCAATTTGATCGCAGGGAGTAATTAGCAATGTCTTTCTTTCTGTGATCTCTGTGTCCTCTGTGGTAAAACAAAATTTAACCACAGAGAACACAGAGATCACAGAGAGTGTAATTTGCAGTGTGGGTGTGTAGCTCAGCTGGTAGAGCAGCGGTCTCCAAAGCCGCCGGTCGGGGGTTCGATCCCCTCCGCACTCGATGAGACAATTAGTATTATTATGTTAAGGGGTGCCAAAGTGGTAATGGATGTGAAGACGATGGAAGTAAAAAAGGCCCAGCAACTCTCAAAATCTGTTATTGTTAGTGACAGCGGTACTAAAGAAGCTGTCCAAAAAACAGAACAGTGGAAAGAATTTCTCGGCAATATTAAAACCGAGTTTAATAAGATCAGTTGGACTAGTCCTGACGAACTGCGCACTTATACAAAAATCGTCGTGGGCATGACATTTTTCCTGGGAATGGGAATTTATGTGATGGATCTAGGTATTCAACTGGTACTAAATACATTAGGATTCCTTATCCACCTGATCGGTGGATAACTTATTTTATGATGAAGAAAATAACGGTGTAGCATGCAGAATTGGTATGTCGTGCAGGTCCTTTCGACCCACGAAAAAAAAGTAAAAAAAGCCCTTGAAGAGCAGCGCGATCTCAAAAGCATGGAAGACTTTATCGAAAGAGTCTTGCTTCCTATTGAGAATGTCTCTGAAGTTAAAAAGGGACAGCAAAAGGTTGTCGAAAAACGCCTTTGGCCTGGATACCTTTTAATCAAGATGCAATTGACTGATGACTCCTGGCAGTATGTGAAGAATACGCCTGGTGTGATTGACTTTTTAGGTGGCGATAAACCGACAGCTCTTTCCGAGAGGGAAGTAGATGAGATTCTGCGCGACCTGGAAGACAAAAAACAAAAAGTCACCCAGAAGCATAAATTTAACGTTGGCGATCGAGTCAAAATTACAGATGGTGTGTTTGTAAACTTTATGGGAACCGTCACTGACGTGTTTCATGATAAGGGCCGTCTAAGTGTGCTTGTCTCGATCTTCGGCCGTGAAACTCGCGTAGATGATTTGGAATTTGCGCAAGTAGAAGAAATTGCTGAGGGAGCAGAATCTTTATAATAAACCATATTAAAATTTGTTACGAAATTCAATTTCAACGCCTCTTAGATTGAGAATTCGTAATCATCCTTAGGAACTTAAAAAGAGTTTCTTACCGGATAATGAGGAGATTATGTCTAAAAAAATTATTAAGTTTATTAAATTGCAAATCCCAGCAGGGAAAGCAAACCCAGCACCTCCTATTGGTCCTGCGTTAGGTGCTGCAGGTGTAAATATCATGGCATTCTGTAAAGAATTTAATGCCAAAACCCAAGCTAACGCCGGCGATATTTTGCCAGTAGTTATTACGGTTTATGCTGATAAATCGTTTACATTTATCACGAAAAAACCACCTATAGCCCAAACTATTAAAAAAGTTTTAGGGTTGGAAAAAGGGTCTGCCGTGCCTAATCGCGATAAAGTCGGAAAAATTAAGCGCAGCCAAGCAAGAAAAATTGCTGAAGATAAAATCCAAGATATGAACGCGAACGATTTAGATGCTGCCACTAAGACCGTATTGGGAACAGCTCGTTCGATGGGGATTGACCTCGTCGAAGATTAATTTCGTACTGCCGATAACGGCAGTACTTAAACATTCTTAAATGGCTAATTTGGCCGTTGAGAGTATAAGTTGACTGAGGCGTGTGTTTCAGTATTATTAACAAAGCACGTGGTATGCGGGTTTTTTTCGTGCCCGTGCCCGTGCCCGTGCCCGTGCCCGATTGCTAAAAATCGGGCACGGGTACGGGCACGGGCACGGGCACGGGAATGTTCGTAAATCTCGTCTAAAAAAAATAGAGTATATGGGTCGACCAAGTAAAAGAACTCGGGAGATAGCTAAGGGCCTGGATGTTTTAAAAACATACAGTATCTCAGAGGCTATCGCTACATTAAAGAAATGCCCCACTGTCAAATTTGACCAGTCGGTGGATATTTCTTTAAAAATAGGAGTTGACCCTCGTAGATCAGATCAGCATGTTCGTGGTACAGTGTCATTACCGAATGGCACAGGTAAAACGATCAGGATTCTTGTCTTCGCACGCGGAGATAAAGTAAAAGAAGCCTTAAGTGCTGGCGCTGACTATGCGGGCAACGATGAACTTTTTGAAAAAGTTAGTGCGGGATGGACCGATTATGATGCAGTAATTGCAACCCCCGATATGATGCGCGACGTAGGTAAACTAGGTAAAATCCTGGGACCACGTGGTCTAATGCCAACGCCAAAAGCAGGCACAGTGACAACAGACGTCGTTAAGGCCATCCAAGAGTTGAAGGCTGGTAAGATTGAGTTTAAACTCGATCGCCATGGAATGATTAACGTTGCATTAGGCAAGTTATCATTTGCTGAAGATAAGCTAGCAGAAAACATCGCATCATTTATGAATGCGGTGCAACGTGCAAAGCCTGCTTCTGCAAAAGGAAACTTTCTTCGTTCAATGTATCTTTCTTCGACGATGGGCCCGGGCCTCAAGATTGATGCACGTGACCTAGATATCGCCTAAGGAGGTCGGAGAATATGAGACAAGAAAAGCAACTCCTTCTCGATGAGATCAAAGACCAATTTAATCAATATGGTTCTTTTGTCGTCATGCGCTATCTCAACCTCAGTGCTAACACTGCTAATGAGTTTCGCAGAGAAGTCGCAAAAATGGGTGGATCTGTCGAGATCATGCGCAAACGCGTATTGATCAAGGCAGCAAGCACAGCTGGAATAGAGTTCAAATTGGAAGATTTGCCTGGCCATATCGGTTTGGTCTATGCAACTACAGATCCAGTTGAAGTAACAAAATTTGTTTTCAAATTTAGCCAAGACAATGGCAAAGCAATTCAAGTTGTCGGTGGCCGTTTTGAAGGCATGATGTATAGTGCTGCAGATGTTGAAAAGCTTTCTAAGCTTCCAAGCAAAAATGAAATGCGTGCTCAGCTGCTTAGCGTATTTGAAGCACCGATGGCACAAACATTGGCCGTCATGGAAGCTTTGCTATCCAGCGTCGTCTACTGCTTGGACAACAAATGCAAACAAGAGTCGAATGAGACTCAAGAATAATTACAAGTAACATAAGTTAAGTAAATTAATGAGGTAGTAACGTGAGTAACAAAACACAAGATCTAGTCGACGCATTAAGCAAATTAAGCGTCTTAGAAATGTCAGAGTTGAAGACTGCTCTAGAAGATAAATGGGGCGTTAAAGCTGCTGCTGCTGCTGTAGCTGTAGCTGCTGCACCTGCTGCGGGCGCACCTGCTGCCGCTGCAGAAGCGACTGATTATCAAGTCACTTTGACAGAATCTCCTGCTGATAAAAAAATCGGCGTTATTAAAGTCGTACGCGAAATCACAGGCCTAGGCTTAAAAGAAGCTAAAGACCTCGTCGATGGCGCTCCAAAAGTATTGAAAGAATCAGCTCCAAAAACTGAAGCTGAAGACATCAAGAAAAAATTAGAAGCTGCCGGCGCTAAAGTGACTTTAAAAGGTCTATAAGTCGTCGTTTCTAGGTTTAATATTGACTTTAACCAGGCAAACAGTAATACTGTTTGACCTGGTGTTGAAAAAAAATTAAACGCAAAGGCGCAAAGGCGCAAAGATGGAGCTCCGGCTTTAATTGTAAATTAAGAAAACCTTAATTTATAAGTTATAGCCACGCAGAAATCTTTGGGAAAAATATATAGCTAATCTGAGTACTACTTTTACTTTTATTAACTAGAATATTGCCTTTCTTTGCGACTTTGCGCCTAAGCGTTTAATTTTTTTTCGTTTTTGAGTTAAATTTTTGCTGATTTAGAATATAAAGTACCTTCAAGCCTATACCAGGGAGTTCTTCACGATGTTGAAAAGACCGCCGCAACGCGTCAGCTACATTGAAAAGAAAGAAATTATCGATTTGCCGAATCTGATTGAGATTCAAATTAAATCGTATAATCAATTTCTGCAAGCTAATAAATTTCCTGACGAAAGAGAAAATATTGGTTTGCAAGAGGTTTTTAATGAAATCTTTCCAATTAAATCCTACGATGAAAAAACCATCCTGGAATTTATTTCATACAGCTTAGGGGTGCCTAAATATAGCCCGGAAGAATGCATACGCCGCGGTATCTCTTATAATGTTACTCTTAAAGTTAAATTTCGTCTAACAGATGAAACAGGCATTAAGGAAGAAGAAGTCTACATGGGTACTATTCCTGTGATGACGGATAAAGGGACATTCATCATCAACGGCGCTGAACGCGTTGTCGTATCCCAGCTTCACCGCTCTCCCGGTATTTGTTTTGAACAAGAACGGCACACACGTGGTAACCTCATCTATTCTTTCCGTGTCATTCCTTATCGTGGAAGCTGGCTGGAAGGTGCTTTCGATATTAACGACCTTATCCACATCTATATCGATCGCAAAAAACGCCGCCGCAAAATTTTGGCAACAACGTTCATTCGCGCACTTGGTTACTCCAATAATTCTGACATCATTGAAGAATTCTTTACAACTCGTAAAGCTAAAATTAAATCTGAAAAAGAATTTGCGAAACTCGTTGGTAAAATCTTAGCTCATGATGTTCTCGATGAAGAAAGTGGTCTTGTTTTCGGTAAAGCTGCGGAAAAATTAACGACGGCAATGCTAAAACGCATGGTCGATGCCGGCATCGATACGATCCGTATCGCAGAAGATGCTGATGAAAGTAGTCCGATCATCAAAATGCTTGCTAAAGATCCTACAGATTCTTACGAATCCGCTCTTAAAGACTTCTATCGCAAAATACGCCCAGGCGAACCAGCTACGCTGGCGAATGCCCGTTCGGCTATCATGCGCCTCTTCTTCGATCCAAAGCGTTATAATTTGGGACGTGTTGGCCGTTATAAGCTAAATTCGAAGTTAGGAATCGAAGTCACTGATGAGATTTTGAAAACAGTGACTTTGACAAAAGAAGACGTCATCGGCGCCCTCAAGTATCTTATCAGATTGCGTCAAGGAGCTGAAGACACTTCAGTGGACGATATCGATCACCTTGGCAACCGTCGCGTACGCTCCGTTGGCGAACTGATACAAAATCAGTGCCGCATCGGTTTAGCGCGCATGGAAAAAATCATCCGCGAACGCATGAACTTATTTGACTTCACTTCCGATACTTTGACGCCAGGAAAAATTGTTTCAGCTAAAGGTCTGTCAGGTGTGCTTAAAGACTTCTTTGGTCGCTCGCAATTGTCTCAATTCATGGATCAAACTAATCCGATTGCTGAATTGACACATAAACGTCGTCTTTCCTCTCTTGGGCCAGGCGGCTTAAACAGAGATAGAGCCGGCTTTGAAGTCCGCGACGTTCACCCTAGCCATTATGGTAGAATTTGTCCGATTGAAACACCGGAAGGACCAAACATTGGGTTGATCACCTCGTTGTCAACTTTTGCAAAAATTAATGAATTCGGTTTTATTGAAACTCCATATCGTATCGTTCGCGACCACGTCGTAACGGATGAGATTGAGTACATGACTGCCGACCAAGAAGAGCGTTGCATCATTGCACAAGCTTCTGCTCCTTTAGATAAATACGGGATGTTTTCAGATCCTATTTGCTGGGCGCGTTATCGCAGCGAACCATTGGAGATCGACTCGAAAGTTGTGACCCATATGGATGTATCGCCGAAGCAATTGGTTTCTATCGTCACCGGATTAATTCCGTTCCTAGAACATGATGATGCCAACCGTGCCTTGATGGGTTCAAACATGCAACGCCAAGGCGTTCCATTGTTGAAACCAGAAGCTCCTTTGGTGGGTACAGGATTAGAAGGGCGCGCTGCACGCGACTCCGGTTCTGTTGTCATTGCTGTGGAAGATGGAATAGTTGAATACGTCGATGGAATTCAAATCGTCATTTCCCCTAAAGACAATCGCCTTGAAAAGAGAACCTATCAGTTGAAGAAGTTCCTTCGCTCTAATGCAGGAACGAGCATTAACCAGCAGCCACTTTGCCAAATCGGTGATAAAATTAAAGCCGGCGATGTCATTGCTGATGGACCAGCCACAGAAAAAGGTGAGATAGCCCTTGGGAAAAACGTGCTGGTAGCCTTTATGCCATGGTTTGGTTATAACTTCGAGGATGCTATTATCATCTCGGAAAAACTGCTGCGTGAAGATGCTTTTACTTCTATCTATATTGAAGAATTTGAATTGACAGCTCGTGATACTAAATTGGGCAAGGAAGAAATCACTCGCGATATTCCTAATGTTTCAGAAGAAGCTTTGATCAATCTTGGCGATGACGGCATTATCCGCGTTGGAGCCGAAGTCAAGCCGGGAGATATCCTCGTCGGTAAGATCACTCCTAAGTCGGAAACAGAATTAGCCCCTGAAGAGCGCTTACTGCGCGCTATCTTTGGTGAAAAAGCTGCTGATGTTAAAGATGCTTCGTTAACAGTTCCTCCAGGTACTGAAGGTATCGTGATGGATGTTAAAGTATTTAGTCGTCGCGATCGTCTATCTAAGACTGATGATGAGCTTGTTGAAGAAGCTTCCCGTTTGAAGGATATTCAGCGTGATTACAAATCAAAACAAGCAGAACTTCGCACAGAGCGTCGTGAGCGTATCGGTGCCTTATTGCTAAATGAATTGGCTCCAGGAACAATTGTTCATCGTAAAACTGCTGAAGTTGTCATCGAAGAAAAAGAATTGATCACTCATGAAGTCATTCTCGAACTCGAAAAAGAGGTCGTAGAAGATTTGCTCATGCCAGAAAATGATCTCTACGATACTTTGAAACAAATGCTGCATGATTATGAAATCTCTTTGCAAACTCTCGATATTCAGTACAAAACAGAAGTCGAATTCATGCGCAAAGGGGATACAGATCTTGATCCAGGCATTATTCGCCAAGTTAAAGTCTATGTAGCTTCAAAACGCAAGCTGCAAGTCGGTGACAAAATGGCAGGACGCCACGGTAACAAGGGCGTCGTTTCCAAGATTGTTCCAGAAGCCGATATGCCATATATGGATGATGGCCAGCCAATCGAAGTTATTCTTAATCCGCTTGGTGTGCCTTCTCGTATGAATATGGGACAGCTCTTTGAGACGCATCTTGGCTTTGCAGCTAAACGCGCCGGCATCTATACACAAAGTCCTGTTTTTGAAGGCTTCCCAGAGAAGATTATCTGGAAGATGATGAAAGAACAGGGACTATCGGAAGATGGTAAATTCTTCCTGTTCGACGGTTGCACAGGCGAGCGTTTTGATAACCCGGTTGTCGTAGGTTATATCTATCTGCTTAAGCTAAGTCACCTCGTTGCCGATAAGATCCACGCACGTGCTGTCGGGCCTTACTCATTAGTTACGCAGCAACCTCTGGGTGGTAAGGCTCAGATGGGTGGTCAGCGCTTTGGTGAGATGGAAGTGTGGGCAGCAGAAGCTTATGGCGCTGCGCACCTACTCCAAGAACTATTGACAGTTAAATCTGATGACGTTTCAGGCCGTACGAGAATATACGAGTCTATTGTCAAAGGTGATAACCTGCTCAAACCTGGAACACCGGAATCGTTTAACGTGTTGATCAAGGAAATGCAAGGTCTTTGTCTAGACCTAAGAACAGAACAGGTAACTGAAACCTAGTTGTAAAATGTAGCTTAGGCTTTAGCCTGAGATCGTTAGCTAAATGCGTTTGGTGTACTTCCGTAACGATCTCAGGCTAAAGCCTAAGCTACATGTATTTGAAGTTTGAGAGACTTAGAATTTTATCATAAAATATATAGGGGACAGGCATGTCAGAATTAACTCAGTACGATACGCAGTTTGATAAATTGACGATCAAGATTGCGTCCGATGACGTCATCCGTAATTCGTGGTCGCGCGGAGAAATCAAAAAGCCTGAAACAATCAACTATCGTACATTTAAGCCTGAAAAAGGCGGACTATTCTGCGAAAAAATCTTTGGACCTACCCGCGATTGGGAATGTGCTTGCGGTAAATACAAGAAAATCAAGCACAAAGGGATTGTTTGCGATCGTTGCGGCGTTGAAGTCACTCTTTCTAAAGTTAGACGTGAACGGATGGCTCACATCGAATTGGCTGTGCCTGTCGTACACATTTGGTTCTTTAAAACCATGCCATCGCGCATTGGTAATGTCTTGGGTATGTCTTCAACCGATCTCGAACGCATCATCTATTACGAAGAATATGTCGTTATCGAACCAGGCAATACTGATCTTGAAAGAAAACAGCTGCTTACCGACTTAGAATTCCGCGAAGCTCAAGAGAAGTATGGTCGTGATGGGTTTGTCGCCAAAATGGGCGGCGAAGCCATTCGTGATTTGCTTGCTACTGAAGATCTTTTATCTCTGCTTGTCGAATTAAAGGATAAGCTGCGCAAAACCAAATCTATGCAAGCGCGTATGAAGCTGGCAAAACGCCTCAAAATTGTCGAGAGTTTTGTTTCCTCAACAAACAAGCCGTCTTGGATGGTGATGTCCTGTGTGCCGGTCATCCCACCAGATCTTCGTCCGCTAGTACCTCTCGATGGCGGCCGCTTTGCGACTTCCGATTTGAATGACCTTTATCGCCGCGTTATCAACCGTAACAACCGCTTGAAGGCTATCCTAAAATTAAAAACTCCTGAAGTCATTATCCGCAACGAAAAGCGCATGCTGCAAGAAGCTGTCGATGCTCTTTTCGACAACGGCAGACATGGCCACCCAGTGATGGGCGCGGGCAACCGACCTCTTAAATCCCTTTCTGAAATGCTAAAAGGTAAACAGGGTCGTTTCCGTCAGAACTTGCTCGGTAAGCGTGTTGACTACTCTGGCCGTTCCGTTATTATTGTTGGACCGGAATTAAAATTCAGTCAGTGCGGATTGCCGAAGCTGATGGCTTTGGAACTGTTCGAACCTTTCATCGTTAAACGCCTGAAAGACTTAGGTTATGTTTATACAATACGCTCCGCTAAAAAGATGATTCAGCGTCATGCGACAGAAGTATGGGATGTCTTGGAAGACATCATTAAGGGGCATCCTGTGCTGCTTAACCGTGCTCCTACGCTTCACCGTCTTGGTATCCAAGCGTTTGAACCTGTGCTCATCGAAGGTAAAGCTATCCGTATCCATCCGTTGGTTTGCGCTGCCTTCAACGCCGACTTCGATGGTGACCAGATGGCCGTTTATGTGCCGTTATCCGTAGAAGCTCAGCTGGAAGCCAAGTTGCTCATGATGGCGCCGGACAACATCTTCTTGCCATCTTCAGGTAAACCAGTGGCCGTACCTTCACAGGATATGACCCTTGGATTGTACTACCTGATGTGTGACCCGATCTATATACCTGAAGAACATAAAAAGAAAACTCGCATTTTCCGCGATAAGATGGAAGTGCTCCAAGCTCTGCATAATAGCGGCAGCTATAACTGGTATGAACCTAGTCCAAAAGGGGAGCCTTCGTATTATAACCGCGGCCTGCGCATTCATGAATTGATTAAAGTGCGTACCGATGATGGAAGCATCATTGAAACAACTCCTGGTCGTGTGGTATTCAATACGATTGTTCCAAAAGAACTTGGATTCCAAAATTACAGCTTGCCCAAAAAGAAAATGGGCGAATTGGTGATGCAGTGCTACAAACAAGTAGGATTAGAAGCTACTGTTCGTTTCCTTGATAATCTAAAATCTTTAGGATTTACCGAAGCCACTAAAGCAGCCCTCTCAATGGGTGTTTGTGATGTACGCATTCCGCCTAATAAGCAGAAGATCATCGACGAAGCCCATGTACGTGTGGAGATTGTCAAAAAGCAATATGAAGAAGGTATCATCACTGAAGGTGAAAGAAAATCTAAGACGATCAGCATATGGACAGAAGTTTCAGACTCCTTGTCGGAACAGCTTTTCAAGCTCATCAGTGAAGTCAAAGATGATAAAAAGAATCCTCTGTATTTGATGATGGACTCCGGTGCTCGTGGTAATAAATCTCAAATTAAACAGCTTGGTGCTTTGCGTGGTCTGATGGCTAAACCTTCAGGCGCTATCATCGAATCGCCAATTACATCGAACTTCCGTGAAGGATTGACAGTCCTTGAGTTCTCTATCTCTTCTCACGGTGCGCGTAAAGGTCTTGCGGATACGGCTCTTAAAACTGCCGATTCCGGTTACCTCACTCGCCGTCTTGTCGATGTGGCGCAAGATGTGATCATCACTGAACCAGATTGCGGCACCTTAAATGGAATTGAAGTCTGTGCTATTAAGCAAGGACAGGAAGAACTGCTTCCATTGAAAGACCGTATTTTTGGACGTACCGTTTGCGACGACATTTTCTTGCCTGGCGACAGCACAGTTATGTTGGCAAAAGCTGGAGATACGCTTACAATCTTGCAAGCAGAAGCTATTGATGACTCCGGTATTGAAAATGTGAAGATCCGTTCAGTGTTGACTTGTGAAACACGTCGTGGAGTTTGTGCTAAATGCTACGGACTTAACTTGGCAAATGGACGCAGTGTCAGCATGGGTGAAGCTGTAGGTATCATTGCCGCTCAGTCCATTGGTGAACCTGGTACACAGCTTACGATGCGTACGTTCCACTTGGGTGGTATTGCGTCTGCAAGCTTGACACCTGAAATCATCACTGAAGAAGAAGGCTTACTGATTTATAGCGACTTGCGTACAGTGCAGGATGCCGAAGGACAGTGGGTTGCTCTGAATAAGAACGGTTATTTAAATATCGTTCGCGATGAAGGCCGTACACTCGAAGAATACAAGAAACTGCTTAAAACCAAATCTATCGAGCCTTTACAGGCCTTTAAGGTGGAATTGGGCACTAAAATTCTATTGGCCGACGGTTCTCCTGTTAAGATAGGCATTAAAATTGCAGTATGGGAACAGCATAATATTCCTATCATTTGCGATCGCCCTGGATATGTTAAATATGAAGACCTTGTTGAAGGCATTTCTACAGAAAGAGATGTTAACAAACAGACAGGCCAGTCTGAATTAATAGTTAAACAGCATCGTGGAGAACTCCATCCACAGATCGTTATCTATGCTGATAAAGACTTTAAGGAACTGATTGGGACTTATCCACTGCCATCCGGTGCGATTATCTCTGTTGAGGAAGGACATTACTCGACAGCTGGTACATTGTTAGCTAGATTGCCAGGCGTGGCCATTAAGACAAAGGATATTACAGGCGGTCTACCGCGTGTTGCCGAATTGTTTGAAGCCCGCAAGCCAAAAGACTCGTCTGAAATTGCTAAGATCGACGGTGTGGTTGACTTCCGCGGTGTGCAGAAGAACAAACGTATCGTTGTTGTGCATGATGAAGAGACTGGCATGGAAGAAGAGCATCTTATCTCCCATACTAAGCACTTAGTCGTTCAGCGCGGTGACCATGTTGTGAAAGGTCAGCAGTTGACAGATGGCGTAGTTATTCCTCATGAAATTCTTGAGATTTGCGGCGTACGCGAACTTCAGAAGTACATGGTCAATCAGGTGCAAGAAGTTTATCGTCTGCAAGGTGTGGACATCAACGACAAGCACATTGAGATCATCGTGCGTCAGATGCTTAAGAAAGTTCGAGTCTTGGATCCAGGCGACACCAGCTTGCTCTTTGGTGAAGAGATCGATAAGAAGGAATTTGAGAAAGAGAACAACAAAGTGACCAAAGAAGGCGGCAAAGCTGCGCAAGCAACGCCGGTTCTCCTTGGTATCACGAAAGCATCGTTGAGCACTGAATCCTTTATCTCAGCAGCCTCCTTCCAAGACACAACACGTGTCTTGACAGAAGCTGCGTGCGCAGGCAAGACAGACTTCCTGCTTGGATTTAAAGAGAACGTCATCATGGGACATATCATTCCAGGTGGAACAGGCTTTGAGCGCCATAAGCGCGTGAAGAAGTTCGTCGACAGGGAAATCGAGGCGGAGTTAATCTTCGACTTCGAAGATAGTTCTCCAGCGGCCTAAGGCTCGCAAAGGGGGATCCGAAAGGGTCCCCCTTTTTTTTTGCCTTAAATTTGGAGTGCGGTGACTTGTCACCGCTTTTTCATAAGGATCTATCATGAGTTTTCAAACGTCATTAATAAACGTTAGCTGTTCCATTGCTTCCGCTGTCAGAACAGATGTTAGCAATCTTGCAACATGGGCTTCAACAGGATTTCGTCAAGTTTGCAATTTGAAAAGGGATGATTTTCAGCATATTAAAAGGGATTATCAAAGGCTACGGATGCATTTTGATATTCGTTGTATAACATATATAAAGCACAATCCCGTAATGATAGCTATCCTGAGAGATGTTATATTAAGCACCGCTGTAGTTTGGACAACCTCATTTATTCCTTACAGCTCCTATCTCATGCTTCTTCCCGCCTATTATCTTCATCATCTAAAACAGGAAGATATTGAAGTTGATGAAAAAAAACTAGCTATCAATGCGTGCGCTATTGCATGCCTTTTAAAAGGCTTATTACAACCATCTTCTCCATGCGAAAAAGCATTAAATTTCAGCCTCGCCTTTTACGGTCTACGGCGGATTGGAAAACCGATAACAATGGAGGATGAATCCTTAAAATTTCTTCGTGGAATAGATATAACAGCTCCGGATGTAGGGCGTGAGATGCGTCTTTTAGACCCAAGATTACCGCCGCCAATCAATCCTCCAGCAGTCAAATCTTCTGACGATAGTTCCTCCTCGATAGCAGCGGCGCCTACAAAAAAGAAGAATAATCCTAACTTTGACGAAGAAGAAAAATACCCTGTTAATCCGAACACAGAGATCTCTGGTTTAACGGAAAAATACTCAATCGAAGATGTTACAGAAGACGATTGCGGTTCAGCTCAACGACAAGCGCATGAGAGTAAGGATTATGATCTATAAAAAGGGCATGGTTCAAAAAGAGCGACTTTAGGATAACACATTAAAAATAGTAGTAGAAGGTAGTCGATTGTTTACCCCGTAGGGGTTTGTGAGGGGGACGGCGCTATGTTTAGTCCTTGGTGTAGCCCTGAAAGGGCACTATAGTTTATAGGTCTCCCAGCTCGCAGAACCTCGAAGAGGTCTATAGTTTATATTTTTAGGAGAGTGGACAAGCCATAAGGGCGAAGCCCTGATATAATGTTAGCCTAGGGCGTAAGCCCTAGGATATGATACCAATAGATTTGAGCTCCGAAGGAGCGACATAAAGTTCAAGCTTTAGTCCCAAAGATACCTTTAGTCAAAGTATGGATTGGTTCTAGTGGAATCAGACATTGTAATTGATGTAGTTTAAACCAGAATTTTTAGCCTTAGAGAGGCAGCGCGATGTTAGGTACGGGGACCCGTGAACATGTACTATGATTGACTTAATCAAAGGAGTAGAATCTTAATTAGACCAATATCGGAATATTTTATCAAATTTACCATAGATTACCACTTAAACGTAAATCGTATTCTCTCACATAGGCAGGATGATTAGTTCTGCCGATAATTTCAAAAAAACGGGTTTCATTTGGGATGGCTCCATACTTAAGAAGAAGTTCTACCATTTCTGCATTATTATTTTTTTCCGCGATTTCAAGGGAAGTTATGATGTTGCCCTGAAAGTGATATTCGACGCCATAATCAGCATACCCCAAGTCTATCCTGAAGTAATTGAAGGTATATCTTAGAGCCACTTGGTTAGGATCAAAGCCCATTTGTAAAAATAAATGCGCTAATTCAAGACAATTATTTTCTACTGCGAGCTCTAAAATATTTTGACCTCTTAAGAAGGGCATAAAATCAAAATTAATTCGATTTGAGCGGGAAAAAGCTGGAAAATATTCAGAACCCGCCGGTTTTGGGGCCTCCAATTTGATTTGCTCAGGATGTAGTAGCATGATTTCCTTTGCAATATCAATGTCATTTTTTGTGACTGCATAATGCAAGGCAGGCATGTTATGCTGCGAGTATTGATAGATCTTTTTTTGAATTTGTAGGGATTTAGTATCATTAGGAGTACCAAGCTTTTCATTTAGATAGAATAAATATTCATTTTCTGGATGTGATAAAGCCAAGTTTTCTACAGATTTTGGATCTTCAAAGTCAAGAAACGAGACAAAGGCGCTTAAATCATTATTTTTGATGGCTGTTTGGAGCATATTTTTGGGCGTTTTTGAATATCGTAAAAATTTTTCAAAAAGTTCATCAGATATATCATCCGATTTGATTTTATGAGAACTTTGGTTACTAATTAATATTCGTAATATTTCATAATTAACAGGTTCTTGTTGTAAAGCAATCTCCAAAGCAGAAACATACCAAAAATAGAATCATCTACAATCCTATAAATCTTTTAGATGATCAATTAAGCGGGGTAAATGGGCGACAAGATAAAATGGCAAGGAGAGTATTCCTTTATCCCATTCTAAGGGTGCTTGAGAAATTTTAATGCCGAATGGCGCCTTTTTCTCTTTGATAAAGAGATGCAGTGATTTCAAGCTTCCTGCTTTGCCGGCCTTGACTTCTATCGGATAGACAATGCCTTTGTGCGCCATTAAATAATCGACTTCAGCTGATCCATTATCTCTATCCCAAAAAAACAAACGGGTATCTAAAAAAGGATCTGCTGCTGCCAAGAGTTCTTGCCCAACAAATTGTTCAGCCAATGGGCCTGTCATAAGTCCAGGATATTGCGGATCTATATTCATGACTTGATCAACCATCCCGATATCCAAAAAAAGCAATTTAAAGATAGCTTCTTTAAGTCCGGTTAGCAGGGGTAATGATCCTGCTGATGTTGCATAAATAGGATGTAAAAGTCCGGCCATACGCAACAATTCGATAGCCTGCTTAATGTCACGTGCTGGATTTGGAATTTCCGGATCTATTCGACTATATTTTATATGATCTCCAATTAGACGAGGAACTTCTTCAAAAATTTTTTTTAAATGACGGTGTTGCGTTTTTTTTGCATATTTCCCAAAGTCGGATTCAAAAGCATCCCAAAGAGCCTTTTGTACATATTTGACTTCCAGTATAGATTTTGTTTGTAAAAAGGTTTGCACTGCGCTCGGCATACCGCCTATGATGAAGTATTCCTTAACACGTTTTAACAAGTGGTTATGTAGAGCACTTGAAGGAAGATTTAAACAATCGGATAGGGCTAAAGACTCTCTGATAGCCGTGTCTCCGCAAGCGTCCAGATATTCTCCAAAAGAAACGGGATACATTTTTGCAAATTGAACACGTCCAACCGGAAATGAAAATCCTTCATCACGTATTGCAAATTCCAATAAGGATCCTGCAGCGATAAGATGGAGTTCCGGAAGTTTTTCCTTGAAATAACGTAGGGATTGTAAAGCTTTAGGGCATTGTTGAATTTCATCGAGAAAAAGAAGAGTCTCTCCAGGAATAATCTTTTTTTGGGAAATAAGTCCAATTTGATCAATTATAGATCGAGGGTCCATTGTTTCAAAGCAATGTTGAAATTGAGGTGACTCCTCAAAATTAAGCAACGACAGGTTTTTGAACGAATCTTTACCAAAAGCTTCGATGGCAAAAGTCTTGCCAACTTGGCGGGCGCCTCTTACGATTAAAGGCGTTCTGAGTGGATGTTGCTTCCATTTGAGCAACGTTGATCTAAAATCTCTTTTCATTTTTGTATAAAATAGGTTGTTGTTACATACATACTATGTATAAAACATGTATCTGTTTTATACAAGAAGTGTTTTTCGGTATACGTCGTGTAGAAAGCGCTCAAGGAACCCCATCATGTGCCAAAGGTACCGAGAGGATTTGCTTATGAAGAGAGATATGTCGTTTCATGGTTCTAACTCCTACCTAAATAGACCAATATCGGAATATTTTATCAAATTTACCATAGATTACCACTTAAACGTAAATCGTTTTCTCTCACATAGGTAGGATGATTAGTTCTGCCGATAATTTCAAAAAAACGGGTTTCATTTGGGATGGCTCCATACTTAAGAAGAAGTTCTACCATTTCTGCATTATTATTTTTTTCCGCGATTTCAAGGGAAGTTATGATGCTGCCCTGAAAGTGATATTGGACGCCATAATCAGCATAATCATCATACCCCAAGTTTATCCTGAAGTAATTGAAGGTATATCTTAGAGCCACTTGGTTAGGATCAAAGCCCATTTGTAAAAATAAATGCGTTAATTCAAGACAATTATTTTCTACTGCTAGCTCTAAAATATTTAGACCTCTTAAGAAGGGCATAAAATCAAAATTAATTAGATTTGAGCGGGAAAAAGCTGGGAAATATTCAGAACCCGCCGGTTTTGGGGCCTCCAACTTGATTTGTTCAGGATGTAGTAGCATGATTTCCTTTGCAATATCAATGTCATTTTTTGTGACTGCATAATGCAAGGCAGGCATGTTATGCTGCGAGTATTGATGGATCTTTTTTTGAATTTGTAGGGATTTAGTATCATTAGGAGTACCAAGCTTTTCATTTAGATAGTATAAATATTCTGTTTCTTGATGTTCTAAAGCCAAGTTTTCTACAGATTTTGGATCCCCTCCAAGGTCTAATGCATCGATAAAAACACTTAAATCATTATTTTGAATAGCAGCTTTTAGAAGATTGTCCGGTGTACTAGATGAATATTTATACATTTCTTTTTGAATTTTTAGAGATTTGGAATCATTAGGAACCCCAAGTTTTTCATTTAGATAGAATAAATATTCATTTTCTGGATGTGCTAAAGCCAAGTTTTCTACAGATTTTGGATCTTCAAAGTCAAGAAACGAGACAAAGGCGCTTAAATCATTATTTTTGATGGCTGTTTGGAGCATATTTTTGGGCGTTTTTGAATATCGTAAAAATTTTTCAAAAAGTTCATCAGATATATCATCCGATTTGATTTTATGAGAACTTTGGTTACTAATTAATATTCGTAATATTTCATAATTAACAGGTTCTTGTTGTAAAGCAATCTCCAAAGCAGAAACTTTACTATAAAATAGATTCAGATAAAGCAAATCGTCCCCGTGATGATATCCATTAATAGGAATTTGTGTGTATACATTGTGATGATGTGTTTCAACATTAATTTCATTATCTTTAATAGTATATGAAGACACGGACTCATCACGAATAGGTGTTGCATTAGCCATTGAGCTTGTGTATCTCAAATTAAGGGTTGCTGGTGGTAATTGAACAAATTCGGGGTCAGCCCCATAATCTAATAGTAGTTGAGTCAGATGTGGATTTTGACTTAAAATTGCTCTATAGAGGGGTGAAATAAAAGATATTGAAACATCGAAATCTCGAACTTCTGGATGGCCTAAACTGTAAAATGGTAGTTGTTCCAAAGGAGGACGGCTTGCGACGTAATGTAGCTGTAATTCACGAAGACTACTATTAGCAATGTCTGCGAGTTGGTCGTTTGGATCAACTCCCATGCTTAGAATAGTTTCTACAAGATCAATCGCTCCAGCATCAATAGCGACTTCTAAGGCATTTAACCCTTGATGCCATTTGTCGATTTTTAGACCATAGCTTTCGTTTATTCTTTGCAGGATAGTGTTCTTATTTACTTTAACCTGTGGCAAAGTGAGTTGAAATCTATAAGCACCATAAATTTCCGGGTACGCAGGATCGAGGTTATAGAAAGGACTTGGCTCGTTGATTAAACTAAGACTTTCTTCAAAAGGTGTGGTTTGTCGAGCTTGTTCGGGATTATTAGCTATAATTTTTTGAGCTTCTTCAAATCTTTTCTCGGCTATGTTCTGATGCAAATCAGGCCAATTTTCATAAAAATTGTTTTCGAGGGAATTGGCATCGATAGAAAACAAAGAAAATGTCGATAAAAATAAAGAAGCAATTATTGATTTTATGCATATATTCATTTAAGCTCTCCAAGAGAAGGTTAAGCAAATCACAATACTACACTCGTAGTTTTTGTACAAGAAAAACTTTTTCCTTTCTTAGATGAGTGCCTGAAATTAATCAAAAACAACCGGCTATACTTTCAACGCCATTGATTCCCACACATCTACTCCGCTTCAGTGTGGGCTATCATTTACCTTACAGTGTTAGTACACTGAATGATTATTAAGGATGAGGGCAAATTTCATCTTCGACGTATTTTGCAAAAGAACCTCGGCTTTTTACAAAATTAATTGACAAATAATATGCATTAATGTAATGTTACTTATTTAATAATAGTTTTTGAGGTTTTATGAAAAATAAAATTATTTTTGTTTTCCTGTTAATTGTTTCTTTGTGTTCTCTACACCTCCCAATGTCGGCGTTTAATTATACTAAAGAACCTGTCTCAGGAATAATAGATCGTATAATTTTGGAACGTAATGAATGTCGCGCTATTGGAGATGGAACAGGGGCATATATAACCGCAGTTATTTATATAGGAGATTTATATCTTACGTTTAAATGGGATGTCAAACCCAATAAATGTCGACTCTGTAATGATTGGGAATGGGAATGGGATGCGCCCAATCATCCTATAGTAAGTAATGGATGGAGCTCCGGGGATCATGTTTCCTTTCTTTTTATTGACCAATATTTTGAAACATATGACATGGGAGGATGGATAGCAGAATGTTACGTATGTAAATACAAGCTTATAAATCATACTAGAGCTAGCGAGATCGATGTCCCTCTCTTTTTCCTTACGCCCCGCTCTTAATGAGTTAGTCACTGATATCAGTCATTTAGTTGGGATTAAACAAAAGAACCTCCCTTTCGAGGCTAACTTTTTTGCTGAAGTCTACCCAGGTCAGGCATATCGATCTACTTTATCTTGAGCTAATCATTTTCTGGATTCCTTTTAACGGAAGATTACCGCATTGAGAAAATGATCGGATGCCGTTTTTCTCTTGGTCAAACGATCCAAATAGGCTTGTTGCTGCGCTTGTGGGTCAATTAGGTTGCCTTCTTCATCATAAACTACATCACTTCGCGTTCCTGCCACGACTTTGACATGGTTGGTGAGGATATGATCCAGGGCGTTGGATTCTAATTTGCCATTGATAAAGTTAGCCTTGAAGCGGTCGTCCTCTCTTCCCATGAAAGTTGAGTCAACGATCGGTTCTGAAACATAGAAAGCCTCTCCTTCTCGATAATCTTGCCCACCGGCGAAAGGGTCTTGCCTTAGCTCATCAATGAATTGAGCAGCTCCGGAGGTTTCAAAAGCATTTAAATCACCGCCAAAAACGCGAGCCATGTCGGGCTTTTCTTGCAAGAACCTCTTGACAAATTGATGCACAGCAACTGCAGTATCATGATACAATGTTTTTTGAATCAGATGATCGGTATGGGTTGTGAATATTGCCAGAGAACGTCCAGTTTGAATATTAAGCGTCTCTATGCCGAGGATTCTACGTGTACTTCCTGAGGGTGATGGGAGCGCTCCCAATGCCACTCGCTTTACTTTTAATATGGGGCTTAAAGCTGCGGTGGAAGTAAATGCAGTGGATTCTCCGAATACATCTTCTTTCGATTTAACTCTTGTTTCTTCTCCAGAAGTATTATTGAAGGAGATCCAAGTAAAATTTCTATCCTTCCAACGCTTTTTCATTTCATCGACTGCATCGGGCGTGGCTTCTTGCACGGCAAGGAAAGTGGCAGCATGGGGAGTTTTATCCAGAACGCTATTCACAGCTTGCTCTATCACATTAAGTCTATTCTCGAAAAGTTCAAGATGCTTTTCTTTGTCAAGGACTTCAGTTTTTTTCTCTCGCAGTGCGGTTTTTTCCAGAAGATGTTTACCAACGTCATCTCCTTTTTTGAATTCTTCTTCAATGAGTTTTTTATCGTGGTTGATCACGGTATCGAGTTTGCTTACACACTCATCCAAGGCATTAATAAAGAGAGTATAGCGCTGATGGGAAGGAGATCCGGACTGTTCCTGGTCGCTCAAGAGCTGCAATCTTTCAATTACTTTTATACAAGCAGGAATATCTCTTTGTTCGATTCTCTTTTGTGCTATAAAAAGGGCCTCTCGAATGGATTTACCTTCCTGAAGAGCATCTAAAGTATAGTTAGCTAAGCGAATCGAGAAGACTTTTCTCGGTACTGATTTGATGCCATAGGTGTTAAGCGTTTCAAATTGTCCTGGACTTAGAAAATCAAGAGTCTCTCCTTCCAAGCAATTGGACAGATAAACCATTAATGCAGGCAATTCCTTATTTTGTCTCTCTCCCGGAAATAAGATATTGTAATAGACCCCTGTTACCAAATCAGCATCGGTCATTACTGGCATTGCAGTGTGAATAGGCTGGCTAGTTATAGGATGAAGGTAATTGATTGCAGGGATATTAATGGGGATAGGAGAACTAATAGGATTAGAAAGGTTAATACAAGGATGTGTCTGTGGATTTTTTCTCTCGTTGAATGTGTTTGCAATCAAACATAACAAATTTCTAAATGATTCATAGATAGCAGCAAAAGCTGCAGCAGCAATGTAACACACTTTTTGAACTGCAGCTGCCATTGGGTTTTTTGAAGTTTTTTTATTCCACAATGAGTTCGCTAGATTATAATTGGTGCTATATGATTCTTTTAAACTAACGTTCATCTCACCTCAATTTTTGTGAATTCATATGTTTTTAATTATAATTAATAATATAAAATATAATATAATATTTTTAATTAAAAATCAAGGAAAAAACAAACAACAAAAACAAAAATGGTTGGTCGTGGGTGCAAACCGTGGGTCCACATAAAACTAAAATTTAGTCCTGGAGGGGCTGTGAAGAAATTGGCAAAATCGGTGTCTGGCTTGTGATTTGTGATTTGAGCCCATCGCACAATTATACTAGAAGGCACCTCAAATCGCAAATCGCATGCCTGACTCCTATTTTGCCAATTTCTTCATAGCCTCGGAGGGGCGGCGCGATGCCTTCAGGAAAGATTAAAATAATACCGGAATTTGGGGGGGAGAAAAAAGAACTGTTTTTACAAAAAAACAGCGATTCGTTTCAGCCCAAGCCGGGCCTCAATTTTGCCAATTTTGCCAGCGTCGAATAGGTAAGAAACCCTCTAAGGATATAGAGAAGGGTAATCCCATGGACTGGGGACTTGTCAGCTAAGGCTATTTGTTGTCGTCTGCAATGGTATTTTGAGCTTCATTTGCTATTTTTATGCTTTGTATTGCAGTCTGAAGGCAGGTTTTAATTTCCTCAAAATTACCATTTAAGCATAATTTTACGCATTGATTTTTGAGTTCATTTTTAATTGCTTCATTAAATGAAACGCCTAAATTTTTCTGCAAAATAGCTGATATGCGTTGATCATACCCTTCTATTAAATTGGAAATAATGAAAAGCCTAGAAAGGGCCAGGCTGCCAATAACACCGATACTTAGTATTGCTCCTCCTGCGACGTCTCCATCAATAATGCTTTTGCAATTAAAGTAAGCATAGCCAACTGTACACGTTAATAGAGAGAGGCATCCAAGATTTAGCAAATTTGAAAGACTGCAAATTTTTTTATTCTTCAATTGGTAGATCAAACCTTCTAAAAGGATTTTTTCTTTAGGCATGGATTGCAATTCATTAACATCATTCATACACCTCAAAGCATTTGCGGCAGAGACTGCAGCTTTTGCGGCAGTGGCTGCAGCAGCATCTATCGTTTTTGTTATTTTAGGATATTTTTGGGAGATTTTTTGAACTCCTTTTGCAGCTGAGGCAAAAAGGAAGCCGCCTAATAGATCAGCAGTACCGGAATTACGCTAGTACATGCTTGAAGTAGGTTGCGAGTTCATTTTAACCCTTGAGTTTGTGTATAAAGTGAAACAACTTACAATAAGGTCGTTTTTTTGTATATTTAAAATCGTGATTGGTGCCAGGCATTGCAATATTGATAATGTTCTAAGTTTTTACTTAATGCCTGGTACTGATAATGAATTTTTGAGAAGTTATCTCTCGTTGATTTGAAATATATAATTATCATTGTTGTTTACTTTTATCAACAAATAAGTTACAATTTCTCTGTTTTATCCATTAATAAGGAGTTCATTTATGGTTATGACTAGGGCAACAGCAGCTAGAGATGCGGCAGAACAAATTGTAGTAAAACAAACTAGAACAAATTCAAATGAAACTATTCAATCCATTCAAAGCAAACCAACTACGGATTATAGGGGTAGAGGCGTGAAAGTTTTACAAAATGCTGTCTTAACAGGTGTCTGTTTAGCCACCACAATTGGGTGTACAATGATAACCCAATGGCAATTAGATGAATTAAGCAAATCAAAATACACTTTTGCTGATATACTTAGTTTCTCTATTACAATTAGTCCAGTGTTTCTTATATCGTTGCCTTTGAGATATGTTCCCCAACTCGTATTTGGCGGAGGAGCTATCGCCGCAGGAGTTGCAACCGTTACATTTGCGGCACAAACAGTTTCTGAAGTTATTGAAGCTATGTCTAATTGATATCTTGAGGGTCTTCTGCTTTTGCCAATTTCTTCACAGCCTCTCCGGGACTAAAATGATACCGGAAATTGGGGGTGAAAAAAAAACTATTTACAAAAAAATATCGATTCGTTTCAGCCCAGATCTGACACCGATCTCAACAACCTTAATTTTATTTCAATCTACTTGTATAGATTTCCCTTATTAAGTAATATGATTCGTCAATTATGTTTCATAAAATCTCTTAATTTAATTGTGGGGCTTCATGTTTAAAGATTTTGTTTTGCTGATGATAACAATTCCATATACACTTTTCGCAACTATCACAGAAATTCATTCAATTTCTGAGGCTGAAAAGTATTTTAATTCTTCAGATTTAACGACTTTAGGAGTATTTGATATAGATGACACTTTACTTATTCCAGAAGACCCTGCTTTTCAAAAAAAGAATCTAAGAAAACATGTCGAGATAATGCAACAAATTAATGAACTTCCATTGGAACAAAGAGATCTACTAGGCTGCATTGCATTAACATATAGCCATTCACAGCTAATTGAATCAGAAAGCCCTGTATTTATCGGAAAACTTCAACAACGAGGAGTTCGCCTCATTGCTCTGACAGCCGTTATGACAAAAGAATTTGGAGATCACTACCTTCCCAAAATGCGTTACGAAGAGTTATCAAGAAACGGGATCGATTTTTCGTTTAGTTTTCCTGAAATTGAAAACGGCCTATTTACAGAATTAAAAAACTGTAATCACAGCTTTCCTGCTTTTTTTTCCGGTGTTCTTTGTTCTAACGGCGATTTTCAAAGGCAAAAGAACGCCATGTCAAAAGGAGAGGTTCTTTGTGCTTTCTTAGGGAAAACCTTATGGATGCCTAGCAAAATAATTTTTATCGATGACAAATTATATAATCTAGAAGAGATTGAGCTCTCTATCCATAAATCTTACCCCGATATCGAATTTCAAGGCTTGCATTACCTGGGGGCCGAATCTTTTATTTCGCCTGCTATTAGTAGAGAAGTTGTCGAAACAAAATGGAAAGAGGTATTAGAAAAAATTAATCTTAAATGAATTAACTAAACATTATGCTTAATACAACAACTTCAAAAGGCGCATATCATAACGCTGGAGCTTCTTCTTTAGATTTAGCCGCCTCTGCTATCTCCAGACGCCCTCATGGAACTTCTTCTAGTCACATAACTGCAGAAGTAAGCTCTCTCAATTCAAAAAAACTTCTTGTTGTTAAAAACGCCCTTCAGCAAAGTCTTGGATCGCCTTTATTTCAATTTAAAGCATTCAAAACATCTTCTGGGATCGATCAGCCTATCGGCTTAAAACAGACTCAGCAGGAAGCTTTAAGAAGGCTGCCTCGGAATAATAAAAATATTGCAAAAGCAGAAATTATTTATTCTTGGAGTCTCGTCAATGGACTTGTGCCGGGCAAAGAACTCTCTGAATTCTTTAAAAAAGATTACAATAAAGAGCATTGGTATGATCTTGGTGTAATTGCCCTGCGCGTTTTTAAATTTGGCTGTCAATTTACTGATATGGGATATGCAATTCCACTCCAAATACCTAATACCGAAAAAGAGGGGTTTTTGCCTCCAGACCATTCTGATAAACCTGAAAAGAACTTACTGAAATATCAAGCCATTATTTTGCCGTTGATTGGAGAAGGAAAAGACTTGTATGAGATTTTTTCTAAGGGTCAGTTAACTCGCGAAACGGCTTTTTCAACTTGTTCAAATGATTCCTTATTGCGCTTACGCGCAATACAGGTATATGGATTTGATTCTCAAATTTCTAAAATCAGAACCGTGATCACTTTTGGTACATTCGACCATCTTCATGAGATGCATAAAAGATTGATCAGGCGCGGATTAAACATAGGACAAGAGTTAGCAGTCTATGTATATGGCAAAAATGAAAAAAGAAAAGAAGGATCAGTTGTCAAACTATCTGATTCCGTTCAAAATCGAATTGAAAAAGTAACAAGATGCGCTTTAGAAGTAGCAGGCAAAAGTAAAGTTTCTGTCCAAAGAATGCAAGGCAAGCACCTCGAAGCCTTGGTTCAAGCACTTAAATTACACGCTAAAAAGGGATCCACAGCCTTAGTCGGAGGAGCTGACCAATTTGAATACTATCCAGAAGTTCTGGCTCTATGTCTCGAATATGGCGTACCCATCATCACTACCACCAGAGGGGATGATGGGAGTGAATTGTGCTCAAGCGATATCAGAAGGCGTGAATCTTATGCCCGCATAAGAGATATTCACGATATTGATCTTACCAATTGTTCCCCAAGATTCTGGAAAGCGGATTTTCCGACTTTGAAAGATGCCAAAACATACATCAAAGACAAAATGCCTCTTTTAGGATCCGACACAACAGAAATTTGGAAATACAATAAATCATTTATCATTGATCGCAAGGTAGTCGCCCCTGTCTTTGAACCGGGAAAAACAATCATTATTTTACCAGGCAGAACAGGTTGCGATATTGATCGTGTTAGAAAGGTTCTTACTACTATCGAAGACACTCTTTCGCTAATGCCGGAAGATGAATGTCATTTTTATTTAACTTGTTATCAAGAGACAAAAGAAACGACCGAATATTATATAAATGAATTAGAACAAGCCCCTTGGGATTATTTTAGCGATGATGCAATGATCGTGACAAAATTGCTCTTAATGCCAAGGGTTTCTAAAAAGATTTCCATAGAAAAAAAAGAAGATTCCTGGTGTGTTAACATTCGTGGAGACTTTGAAAAGGTCCCTGTAGATATTTTAAAAACTATATTTTTGGATATCACTTTTTGGGGTAGGAGTCGAGGTGCTGTCATCGCATTGGAAATTGAAAATGCGTTTAGGTTTTGCTTATTAGCATTACACTATAGCGATCATGAAATTCTAGAAATTGGTAAACAAATAGGGGTCTTTTCGATATCCAACCTAGGCTCTTTAGAACGAGGCCGCAACTTCAGCACAATCTCAGTAACTGGACTTAATGACAAAAAAGCTTTGAAATACATTAAACCTTTTCCAGAACGATTCTCCTTACAGCGTGCTGAAGGGTCTGATTCAAAACCTCATTTTCTTTCTTCAAGTCATCTAGCATTTTTTGCTACAATCCCGCAATCAATTCGTACCTATATGGGAAAAAGTAATCCAGCTGATTATTATAAGGAGATCACTGTCGAGGATTCTGACTGCCATTACACTCCATTATTTTTAGCTCACCGCATCAATGGAGATAATACAATCCCTCTTTTGATAAAAAGAGTTCTTAAAAACATGATTTTTAGATCTGAAAATTTTTTCCTAAAACAATTGACCATTTGAAGCCTAAGCTTCCATTTATACCTTGCAAATTGAAGATGTCATCATCAATATGCAAGGTATATGAACTATTTCCTTATCATGGTAATACCATGAGATTTTGAGAAATTACAAAATTTCATTGCTTTCAATTTTTCAAAAGATAAATGTATGTTTTTAAAAAACTTGGATTTTTATTAATTTTCGATTGGTAATTTATGAAAAATTTGAAGCACGTTGTTTTTTCATTGGCGATTTTGTTGGCGGCAAATGCAGCCCCTCTGTTCGGCCAGTGGATTGGTCCGATCAATGTCTTTACGACAGAATATGCCCAAAACCCTGTGGTCGGTGTCGATGCTGATGGTAACGCCGTCGTCATGGCGACAGCTTCGGATGATAACGTCACTTATTATCAAAAAGGCGCTCAGTTGGTGCAAGGTGCAGTTCAAAATCTGCAAAACTTTCCATCAATTGGTTCGAATCCTATGAGTGGGGAATTTATTCCCTATATTGCTGTGAATGCTAGTGGCAATGCTGCGGCGCTATGGACAGAAAATGATCCCATAGCCTTGGCCGATTTCGTTCGAGCTGTGGTATTGACCGATAACGTTTGGGGTAATCCAACAACTCTTACGGATCCCGATACTGACGGGGTTTTATCATTTTCACTTCTTGGGGTAACGTTAGATAATGCTAATAGTGCTATTGGAGGTTGGATAGGTCAAAATGGATTAGCACTAGAAGCTCGTCAATATGTGGCTCCTAATTGGTCAGGGGTCGAAGAGATTCCTGTTTTATCTGATTCTCCTGCTAACATGGTGCTTGTCGGCACTCCTACTGGACAAGCTTTGATAGAATGGGTTAGTTACGCACCTTACCTGTATGCAAGTTATTACAATGGTACTTCATGGAATACGCAGCAGGTCTCTCAAGATGTTTTTAACACATGCCATCCTTTGATTGCCGCTTCAATGAACGTCAATAATATTGCCATGATGATATGGAATAATGCTTCTACCAGTGGTATAAGCTCTGTACTCGTTTCGGCAGGGGTGGTTGAAAATATTCAGGCCTTTTATACTCCGGCTGGTGATGAATCAATCAATGCTTTAGCTGTTGCTATAGATAATTTAGGAAATGCCATTTCTGTATGGATAAGTCAAATAGGGGCAAGCACATACAAAGTAAAAGCAAGTCGCTACTCTGGTGGAATCTGGGGGACACCTCTCATTCTGGATACGGCAAATTCCGGCAATACTTTTGCCAATCCAAATGTAGCTGTAGATGGGCAAGGAAATGCTTATGTCGTATATGAAAAGGACGATATATCCGAAAATGGAACGATATATTACAATCAATACACTGTTGCAAATAACGGCTGGCTGAGTGCTTCTGTACTCCTTTCTACGCCGGGAGTGCTTACATCGAACAATCCAAAGCTTTCCATGAATTCGTTTGGAGAAGCTGCTGTAGTGTGGAGTATCGATCCAATTATGCAGCAATCGATTCAGATTGTGTATACAGGCAATCTATCTCCTTCGCATTTGACCGGAAATCAGGTTAAAAACAAATTTCTTACACAAACGGATATCATTAATGAGATACGTTGGACAGCAAGCCCCAGTTCCTCAACAGTTAGTTACAATATCTTCCGTAATGGTAAATTCATTGGTACGGTGCTTGCGACGGCGCCTTTGGTTTATAAAGATCATAATCGCCGGAAGAACGTGTCGTATATCTATGAAGTTACGGCTGTTAATGCTCAGGGATTGCAAAGTGTTCCGATCAGTGTCGTTGTTCCTTAGGATTCTATATATAGCTATGCCTTTTGCTATGAATGGGGATGAACCTAAGCTAATAAATTCTGCGTTTGTGGAAAATATACTCACAAAAGATGCCCACTGGAGTAATCTTCATGCTGCTTGTGGAGATGATTTGGGGGCTGGTATGCTTTATTATTCTTTAGTCTATGCGACAAAAGCAAAGTTATGCGTCTGTTTGGGTTCAGGGGATGGCTTTGTTCCCAGGGTATTGAGGCAAGCACAAAGAGATCTAAACTTGCCTGAATCCAAGACTGTTTTGGTCGACGGTTGTGTTGGAAAATGGGGTAGGCCGCGCTGGTTAAAGGAAGATTCGTTTTTCAAGTCCCATTATCCAGAAATCGAAATCATTCTGGATACTACAGCCAATGTCGCAAAGGCGCAGGCTAAGAAATGGCAGATCGATTATCTGCATATTGATGCCGACCGTTCCACGATGGGCGCTTTACAGGACTTCCTTGATTATCTTCCGTACATGTCTAAGGATGGAACAATCATTTTACATGATGCGGGCCCTGGAAGGCCATGCGCACAAACGGCGATCTTGATTAAAGCGATGGGATATCCTTTGATCAATTTTGAGTCTTTGGGCACAGGTACGGCGATCATTCGTTTAAAATAATCGCCGGATTGAGTCGGTTTAAGGAAGTTTAAAACTTCAGCTCGAAACCGGCATTAAATCCTTGCACCCATAAACTCTCCGTCCTCAATCTTGCGAGCGGGCTAGCTTCTCCAACAAGCACAGGTGTTGGTGTATTAGAGAGAGCAGCGGATTGAGAAGGGTTTATGTTGGGATCAATTTCTTTGCCGGCCCAAAGCACATTGTTCACACACAAAAAGGTATATCCAACTTGGAACTTCAACCAGTCTGAGAACTTGTAACCGATGTTCACATTGACTTCAGGCAGAGCCGCAAAGCGCGTTTTCTTGTGATGTCCGATGTTTGTCGGCTGGGCAAAATATCCGCCGGTAAATGTTTGAGTAGGAGCCGTTCCGAAACCGTCAAAATCGTTCGTGATTAAATGACCGTTAATTAATGCTTCCTGACATAAAGCTCCCAAGGCTAATTTCCCTTTTAGGTTCAAGAAGAACGAGTCATAAGTGTAATCGAACATTGCTCCAATTTGACCCCCATAGAAATTATTTTGGGCTCCAAATTTATCTTGTGTGAGCCAAATGTCGGCTGGATTTGGAGGTACAAATGGACTGCTTGTATCAAAAGTTAAGGTCTCGTCAAAATTCCAATAGCGGAAACCAGCCAACCAGCCGAAATTCATACAGCAGGTATACGGAACAGCTTGGACAACATTCAATTCAGCCCCCTGCATATTATTGTGAAGCTTACGTATAGCGGTGCCTGAAAAAGCTCCCGGGAATGCTATACCTGTAGTGCTTGGCAAGCCTGTGACGACATCAAAAAAGGGCAGACCCAGGATAGGGGAACCGATGGAGCCATCGGAACTAACGCTGCTTTTTCTTGTTTCTCCTGGCAGAAAAAAGTAATTGGCTTCAATGCCAAGGCTGCAACATTCATCAAACCAATATCCCAATGAAAATCTTCCCCCTGAACGCCAATCATTTTTTATTTGATGTCCGCCAAGAACAACGGTGTTTGGTCCTGAGACTGGAGGGATTTCTATGACTAAGGGAACGGACTCAGGAGAATCTTTTATTTTCCAGCAAAGGTATTCGGCTTCCGCCCAAAATCTGTCACAGCAGGTTTCACAAGGATTGCAGCATGAAGAATCGACATATTGACCGCAGTTATCATCTGCTTGTAGAGGTTGTATGAATGGGACGACAGCAAAAAAACCAAGTTTTGTCAACAATGATATATTCTTTAACATAGAGTTCTCCTAATCTATTCTTTGAACCACGTTCGTTATAAACATCCTGGCATAGCCAGCTTTTTTCTTATACAATGCTTTGCTAATCCGAATCTAAACAGCCTCCTATTTTAAGGGAACAACAATGAATAAATTTACTTCTATCTTCTTTTTATTTGTTTTGTGTGTTGGATTTTTTTTTAATCTTGATTAGAAATTAATAAAATCTTAATGTTGATGCTATAATTTTATGTTTTTATTAAAAAAACAACAAAATGGTCAATAATGAGCATTACTTTTATTAAAAATCCTTCTTTTATACACAAAGGAATTCAAGAATTGGAAATAGGAGCGTCAATGGGTCTAAATGTAGACGCTCTTAGCATACATAAAAACCAGTCCCTATTAAAAAAATAACAGGATATTAGGATGGACAGGATAAAACATTAGATTCTTCATCCTGTCCATCCTAATATCCTGTTATTTTTTCCTATCGGGGGGCTTTTGTACACACGAAATTCAAGAATTGAAAAGAGGGGCGCTAATCGGTCTGAATTTATCTCTTACTCGGCTTGCAAAAGCTTGTCCAAGCACACAGTCAGGATCAAGAGTTGATACACCTTCTAGAAAGCCTATAATGGCTGACTTGAAATCTTCAAAATATTCGTAATAAGTGTTATACATCACTCTTTCTTTCATCCATTTCCACAATCGTTCAATTGGATTGAGGTTTGGACTATATGGTGGAAGAAAATGTAAAATAATTTTAGATCGTTCTAGGTATTTTTGTACGGTCTTGTTTTTATAGTACCTTGCGTTATCACTAAATAGATGAATCCTATTCTTGAATTCCGTTGAGTGTATCTTCTTTTTATTTGTTTTGTGTATTGGATTTTTTTTTAAATCTTGATTAGAAATTAATAAAATCTTAATGTTGGTGCTGTAATTTTATGTTTTTATTAAAAAAACAACAAAATGGTCAATAATGAGCATCACTTTTATTAGAAATCCTTCTTTTACAATTGATTTTGCCCAGTTCAAGCCTAAAGAGGCAGAAGAAGTTCTCCCTGTCGACAAAAAAATTGTAAAAGTAGTTTCCCAAGTATTTGAACTGATTAAAATCTTTTATCAATCGGTAGGTACGGCATTATATAAAACAGCCTCCAATGCCGGAATTTCATTTAAACATATCGTTCTGGGTTTTTATGGCAGTTCATCTGTATTTTATAGCCGTTTTCGTCCTGAAAGCCTTTACTTGATAGCCTTTAAAATCGTTTATTGGGCTGCTGCAATGGTATGGTGTTTTGCAAGCACCGCTAGCCGGTTGTTTTTTGAAAGAGTGTTGGCCAATTCAGATTCGCCTTTAGCTCCCTATGCCGGAGAGTTCGATTTAAGGCATATAAAATCAAATGAAGTAGCTTTGGATGCCTCGCATGTAGCTCCTGAGATCAAAGTTGATGATCTGGATGAAATTTTCGATAAAATTAATTTTACCGATCCTCAACTTCCCGGATATATGGCTCCTTTGAGTCGAAAGGAAGATGTTAAGATTAATACTGTGGAAGCGCTTAAAGCAAGCTTAAAGGTGTTTGTTGATAACGTTAAAGATCGAAAGGCTTTTTTAGGAACGCCTCCAAGCTATGACACCCCGCGATTGATGGCATTTTATCAACAAATTGAAGATGCTATTCGACTGTCAATCCACAAAAGCACACAGGATTTAAATGCCTTTTATGAAGTTAATGGCAGAGATGTGAATGCATATAGCGAGTCTCAAAAGCGGCAGTACAGCAATCTTCTTGAAGATAGGTCGCGCTTGGCGATAGACATGGCCATCGCCGGTTTGCACTGTGGCGCTCGCTTCATGGGCGAAGCAATGAGTACATACTATGGTTTTTATGGTGCAAGTACTAAAGATGAAGGCTCGTTGCAGGAAAACCTATTTGAGTTAATGGCTCATGGCAGAAAAGCCATAGCGTTAAAGCACATTCAAATGAAATTGGGAAATGGAACCCATGCCTTTAATAAATATATGAGTAATATGGGGCCTCTACTGGCACTTCCTGGCACGAAAAATATCATCGAGCATCTCGATACATCTTTTAACCGCGATGAATATCTGAAGTTGTTTTTCAAAGAGTTTACAGTCGACTATGCTATTGGCATAGTGCAAGAAGAGATTAAGAAGTCCAATACATTCCGGGATAAAATCATGGGGTGGATTAGGGACCAACTGCAGGACTGGAAAAAGCCGGAGTATGCAGCTCAAGAAGCTGATATGGTATCGAATATAAGGGGGATTTTAGTTGAGGAAGATAATGTTGATGAACATGTAACGCATCTGGAAATCTATAAAGAATTAATTACCCACTTGAAGCAAAAGCAAATTGAGTTGCCGGATGTCACACAATTCAGTTGGGATGATTTTCTTATCGAGTTATTTGTTTTAGATGAATCTAAACAATGGAGCAAAGAGAAATTTCAAGATTTATCGCTTCCAAAAAGGCTTCAAAAAATCATATCAATCAGGGGCTCACTTTCAGAAAAAGTGATGGATCAGGAAATGATTGGCCAGCTTAAAGAGTTTATCACCGCACCTGGCGCGATTCATGACGAAATGTTTAAAAATCGATTTTCAATGTTATCCAAGTTAAAAAAAATATGCATCCTTACGGCATTACCGGATGATACTATTGAGCGCATTATCCGCGGAAAAGTTGAGCTTGAGGAAATTGTAAAAAACAAGTTGGATCATGATCGGCGCCGCGAATTTATTGATCATTTTAAGATTGAAAATATGGACTCTGAAGGTATTTCAGCAGAGATAATGGAATGGCTGCTTGTTGCTAACAACATTTTACTGGTACAGGAATAGGAAATATATATGAACATGATGACCTCAAATTATATAGCAACAGTGTACAATGGATTTTGCCATAATCCGAAGATCTCGGCGGAAGCAAAAGACAGGATTAGTCCGGAATTTATGGCTTTGCTGGATCGCAATGAAGATGCTGGTCTGATTGAAGGCATTGCCACTAAGATTCTGGCAGACCTTCCTGATTTGCAATCAGGTAAAAGCCAATTGAGATATCGATTTAAATTATCGACATCCAGGGAGCAGTTGCTAAAGCTAATTTTTGACAGAAGCTTTGAACATATTCCTAATGTGATTGTTGACAATGCTGTTAAAGTAGATCCGATCAAAAAGCCTTATCCTAATTGGAAAAAGATATGTTGGATAAAGATACCTGGAAGTGTTGGCGTGGTCATAAAAAATCCGGTATTTAAAGTAGCTATTGGCATTACCACTATTTGCCTTAGCATTTTTTCCCTTTTAGCCGTTTATAAGGGGATGTCTGTGCTCTTAACTGCTAAGGTGCTTCCTGTTGTTATCAATCATACACCCTTGGTTGTAATCAAAATGGGTAATTTAGTGGCTGATGCGGTTAAAATCGTCCTGGACAACCCCTTAAGAATTTTTTTTGGTATTTGGTTGACGCGGGAGGCCATTGTGCGTCTTCCAACAATTCCCTACATTACCGATTTTGCCAGAAGGTTAAGTATGTGGGATGTTTTTGATGCCATTGTCATGTCTCCGGCAACAATTTACCATTTTATTGGCAAATCGGCTGGGGATGCGTGTAGATTTGTGGTTTCGGAATGCGATAGTGCTGGAAGTTTTTTTCAGTCGATTTCTGTGAAAGAAGAAAACAAACGCACGTCTATTGCCCACAAAATAGCTCTTGATGTATGGAATGGTATCGTCAAGGCAAATGATCCCCAAACTGCTGCATTTGTTGGCTAACGTGGACGAATATAATGATCAATTACATTTTTATGATTACTTTTGTGAGTGCGCTTATGTTTACAGAAAATGTCTCGGCGCAGTCCTTTTGGGATATGAAACCAACTGAAGTCCGCGAGCGGATCAATGCAAAGATTTTAGCCATTACAGCCGAAAAGCCTGAAGTTCGCTCTGTCAGTGATATTACAATAACACAAGATGGACAAGCCACTCCGTTGCGGATTTACACACCTAACGAGTCGGAACATCTGCCTATTATTCTCTTTATTCATGGAGGTGCTTGGGTTGCTGGTAATTTAGATACTCATGATAACATGGCTCGTTATCTTTGCCGTGAAGTGCAAGCTTTGGTTGTTTCTGTCGGATATCAGAATTCACCGGAGGGAAAGTTTCCATTACCTCTTGAACAATGTTACGATTCCCTTCTTTGGATTGTTGAACATGCTCAAAAGTTTCATGCGGATGCTGCTCGTCTGGCTGTCGTAGGAGATAGTGCAGGAGGCAATATGGCGGCTGCATTATGTCTTTTGGTGCGCGATCGCAAAGGACCGCATATTGATTTGCAGGTATTGATCAACCCATCTACTGATCTCACCGGCGGAGGAACAATTCAGCGTCAGAATGATGAACTCGATACCGTACGCTGGTATGCTACTCAGTATGTAGCAAACCCGAAGGATGTAGACAGTCCGTATGTATCGCCGCTTATAGCTAAGGACCTAACAAATCTCCCTCCTGCGATCGTAATTTTGGCTGAAAACGACGATTTGCGTAAGGATGGACAAAAGTATGCCGACAGATTGATTTCAGCGGGGGTTCATACGAACGTTTATATTCAGTGGGGGATTGGACATCTAGCCGGAAATGGAGCTCGAGCATCTATGACAGCGAGAGAGTCATTAGATGTGGCCGTAGCAGCCCTTCGTGGCGCCTTTTTTAGAGAAGGTAAGTAAGCCACTACCGATATTTCTGCAATTGTCTCTACCGTGGCAATTGCAATACTCAAATTAAGAGCATTGAAAATGCGGCTTTCTTCAGCCCAGGCAGCAGGGAGCTCTGAAAGAGCGACCGGAGGCCTGGGTAGACTAAAAAAAGACAGAGCCCTGAAAGGGAGATTCTTTTGTTTGATCTCAAATAGGTTTTGGGGGTCAAACAAGAGAGGCTCCCTTTCAGGGCTCTGTCTTTTTTTAAGTTTACCCAGGCCTCCGGTCACTCTTTCAGAGCTCCCTGCTGCCTGGGCTGAAGCAAGCCGCATTTTCAATGCTCTTAGTTTGACTTTTGCGATTGTTTCATATCGTCCTTTTTCTTATAGATAAAAAAGATTGTTTATGATAAAATAAGTTATTATTAATAATTTAAATCTAACACTATAACTAACTAGCTGGAAAACGTATGGTTCTTTTTCACTCTCAACAGCTTTCTCCTTTGAATAGTGAATTCATACAGGATCAAAAAACTGAAAAAGCTTCTTTATTTTCAGATTTGCAATTAAAAGTCACTCGGTTGGTTTCCTCTGTTTTTAGGCAGTTGGCTTCTTATTTTATGCGACTAGTCGCTTGCTTTTATCAAAACCATAAAGCAATAGAATCGGTAGGCGTGTCCCTTAAAGTTCCGGAGCTGGAGATGAACGATCTCAAGTTGCTTAAGCGCGTGACTTATAAAGAGACTGCATCTAACGATCACCAGCTTCAATTGGATTCAACAAGTTCCATCATTTTTAATCCGAAGACAAAGAAATATACCTATATCTGTCCGGCACCGGCTATTACCAATCTCGTTATTAGTGGAGGCGGGGCCAAAGGTGTGATTATTCCTGGGGTGATTAAAGCTTTTGAAGATCATAAAACAGATAGAGGCTCCTTTCGAGATCAATTAGAAAATATCGCAGGATCTTCGGTAGGAGCTTTAAATGGATGCCTTGTTGCTGCAGGAATGCGTGCCGATAAGATCATGGAAGCTTTAGGTAAAATAAAGTTTAAGTCTCTACTGGGAATAGGCATGGGTCCTATCCATAAGGATGGAAAACCAATGTTGGATTTTTTACGTACACATGCCTCAGAAAGCATCAGAGAAAATTTAAAACAAATCTTCGAAGTAGCGGATATAAATCTCATCGATTCAAAAATGGTCAGCCGCCTACTAGAAAACTCCGCCAGACAGTATGATGAAATATTCCTGGGTAAATTTGATTCTATCATAACTGAGTTAAAGAAGGGTAATATAGATAAAATCTGCATTACTTTTTCAATGTTGCATACTTTGCATGAATTGTGTCCAAAAGTTTTTAAAGATTTAACGGTAACAGCTACCTGTTGTGAAAATGGACAAACATTTTATTTTAATGTCAAGAATACACCCAATTTAGATATCGCTGTAGCCTCTAGAGCCTCGGCTTCATTGCCTACGATCCTAACTCCAGTCCGACTTGATCGAGCTTCCTTAAGTCCTGGTTATGCTGATATCTTACCTGAATATAGCAGCTTGACTTTTGTAGACGGCGGGTATTTTGATAACATTCCTGTATCAGCGCTGCACGATAAAAATGTTGAAATAACGAATAGAGGAGAAGAGGGGCAAAATCTGAAAACTCTAGTGTTAGTTTATGACCAAACAGGTAGAAAAGAAACTACTCAATCTGTATTTCATGACGTAAAAATTAAAAAGCATAGTTTATTCAAGCCCAAAAGTTTAGAAAATCAATTAAAAAATATGGTTGTCAAAGTACTTGGAGTGGTTAAGTCGGAAGAAGATTATTTAGTGCATAAAGAAAGAGGCCTAGAGGAAGTACGCCAAAGGTATACGCAACGAAGTATTCCTTTACTCGTTTCCATAAATGGCCAAGATTTTGAAAAGGCAACACTATTTAAAGATGAGTATCAGAAGAAAGGGTGCGTGCAAGGCATCGAATATCTCACTATTCATCAAGATGAATTGATTTCCCGCAGTTTTGATGATTTCGAAGAACTCTTAAAATATATTCCCGAAGGGACAAAGCAAAAAATGGCTGGGGAAATTCTAAAGTTTAACGGAAAAAACTAAGAATATCTTTGAAAGCTTCCGGAGCAATATTCACATCCCCTACAAATGCAGTGTCTAAAGAATAGATTAGGTATAACATGAAAGCTGTTACAGATGCTAAAATCGATGTCATCAGCAGGTGTGTTCCGATTTTATCTAAACCAAAGAACCACATGAATGAGATGATGACAAGGCCGCCTAGAATTAAGAGCACCCACATTTCTGAACCCAGTGATTCTTGACCGCCTAGCATGCGAGAGAGTCTTGCATTCATCAGCATATTAAGTTTGTTTATCGATTCCCCATACCAAGTTTGTTGCTTGCTATCGAGCGGTCCAACGTTATAGTAGGCTTTCCATATCAGATTAAAAGTTTCTTTGGTCTTTTGACTAAACTCTCGATTGGACAGGGAAGGCCATTCATCATTAATGACGCTTTCTGTATAGGCTTTAATTGAATTTCTAATTAAATTTCCATCCGACTCAGAAAATACTTCCGAATTTCGGTAAAGCTCTTCAAGATGGCTCGCTTCTGTTTGTGTGATTTCGTTAATTTTATCGAATCGTTGTTGTACGTTAACGACAGTAAAACCAAGTAGAACGGAATAAAGAACGCCCAAATTGGCAAAGACATATCCTGCGACGTCGTGGTGAGCTTTGAGTTTTGAAGTATTGACCAATGAACGAACAATCACTGTTCCTATAACCGAAAATGCAATAAAAAGGAGCACCACGATTACGCTGCCAATTCCCCAAGAGAGATTATCTAAGTATCTGAAAAAAATCATGTAACAGATGTAACAAATAGTTTTTTTATTTCCTATCTAAATTTGTAAGACTTTTAATGTTTGCACGTTTGCAGGAAACCCTTGAGGCTGGTATATTTAAGGAAAGACAGGAGTGCTTGATGCCCAAATTTAAGATAAAATCTGATTTTACGCCCTGCGGTGATCAGCCTGCGGCTATCGAGAAAATCTCCGAAGGACTCCTCGAAGGACGTCAAGCTCAGGTATTGCTTGGGATTACAGGGTCGGGCAAGACTTTTACCATGGCCAATGTTGTAGAGAGGGTGCAGCGACCAACTTTAGTCATTGCACATAATAAAACGTTGGCAGCACAGCTCTATCAGGAGTTTAAGACCTTTTTCCCCGATAATGCCATCGAATATTTTGTCTCTTATTATGACTACTACCAACCTGAAGCTTACATTGCGCGTACCGATACCTTTATCGAAAAGGATATGGCCATCAACGATAAAATCGATAAGATGCGTTTGAGTGCCACCCGCTCACTCCTGGAACGCAATGATGTCCTTATCGTAGCCTCTGTCTCCTGCATTTATGGCTTGGGTTCTCCGGAATATTATCGAGGCATGAACCTCGTGCTTTGCAAAGGTTCCAAACGAAGGCGCGATGACATTCTCTTACATTTAGTTGAAATGCAATATAAGCGTAATGACTATGATTTTTCCCGATCCACATTTCGCGTGAGAGGGGATGTTTTGGAAATATTCCCTGCCTATGAAGAGGATTTGGCCCTGAGAGTCGAATTTTTTGATGACGATATTGAAAGAATCAGCGAGATAGATCCGCTGACAGGAAAAGTAAAACGCCGTATCGATAGCGCCACGATTTATCCAAGCTCCCACCACGTCACGCCTGAGGAGGTGCGTCTGCATGCTATCGAAACTATAAAGGCCGAGTTAAAAGATCGCATGGCCTTCTTTGAATCCGAAAATAAACTTATCGAACTTCAGCGCATTCAAGAACGCACGATGCATGACCTAGAAATGATTAAAGAGGTGGGGTTTTGCAAAGGAATAGAAAACTACTCCCGACATTTCAGTCAGCGCAATCCCGGCGACCCTCCTCCATGCTTAATCGATTATTTTCCTCCCGACTATTTGGTGATCATCGATGAATCCCATCAAACAATCCCTCAACTGCATGCCATGTGCAATGGCGACCGCGCACGTAAGCAATCTTTAGTCGACTTTGGTTTCCGTCTGCCCTCGGCATATGATAACAGGCCCCTGAGGTTTGAAGAGTCCTATGCCCGCCTGAAACAGGTTGTCTATGTTTCTGCTACACCTGGACCATGGGAAGTAGAACAAGCCAAGGGGGAAGTGGTCGAACAGGTGATTCGTCCTACAGGATTACTCGACCCCGAGATTGAAATTCGGCCTGCAGAAGGTCAAGTCGACGACTGTTTAGCAGAAATTCGCTATCACACCGAAAAGGGTGGGCGGGTTTTGATTACGACCTTGACCAAGCGGTTATCTGAAGAATTAACAAAATATCTCACTGAGCTTAATGTCAAAGTCAAATACCTCCATTCTGATATCGACACTATTGAACGGGTCCAAATTATTCGCGATTTACGCTGCGGGGTATGCGACGTCCTTGTTGGCATTAATCTGCTGCGTGAGGGATTGGATATACCGGAAGTTTCGTTGGTAGTTATTTTAGATGCCGACAAAGAAGGCTTTTTGCGAAGTGAAACAGCCTTGATTCAGACTTGCGGCAGGGCTTCTCGCAATGTTGAAGGACGAGTGATTATGTATGCTAATAAGATGACGAAGGCTATCGTCAGGACGATTGAGCTGACAAATCTTCGGCGTCAGGTTCAAAAGGATTACAATGAGGAGCATGGCATCACTCCGCGTACGGTCAAGCGGGAAATATCATTGCTTGTTGAGCCTGAAGTGGAGGTTGCCTATTCAGAAGTGTCGACAGAAAGAGGTTATAAGGTAGCTGAGGAAGTACATGAGTACTTAACCCCTGAGGATGTCGATCGGAAAATCAAGCATTACGATGCTGAAATGAAGAAGGCTGCCAAAGAGATGCGTTTTGAGGAAGCGGCCCAATTTCGTGATTTAATGCGCAAGTACCAGCAGATGGAACTGGCCTTTGGGTAAACGTAAGGTAATTTAACTAAAAACTAAAAAAACCAAAGAATTTTAAATGTAGAGGAACAGAGTAATATATGTATTTGCAAAATTTATTAACCACAGAGATCACAGAGAACACAGAGGGAGGGGAATCAAAATCGCTTACCGGGAAAATTATAGGTGCCGCTATTGAGGTTCATCGCGCATTAGGAGCGGGATTACTTGAATCGGCTTATGAGGCTTGTTTGACTCATGAATTGCGCCTTAGAGGATTCAAGGTAGAACAACAAAAACCCTTACCTGTTGTATATAAGAGTGTTGTATTAGATTGTGGATATCGACTCGATTTGGTAGTCGATGAGCAGGTCGTAGTGGAAGTGAAGTCAGTGAGCAGTCTTGCTCCGATACATGAAGCTCAATTACTTTCTTATCTTAAAATGTCTGATTATAAATTAGGATTGCTTCTAAATTTTAACGTACAGATGCTCAAAGATGGTATTCGACGTATGAGAATATGATTTTTTCTCTCCGTGTTCTCTGTGATCTCTGTGGTGAAAATATTATTGGTTTAAGGATTCGCAGCGGGGACAGCGCGTGATTTTTTTTGCTCCTACATCTAGATAGGCAAAATGGCAAAATTCGCAGACATGCAAATCTTTTTCAGACGGTAAGATAGGGCGTCTTTTTGTCTTATAATGACTAAAAATCCAGATCCCCAATAAAAATGCCAAAGCAAATCCCAAATAGACCATCAAAGCAGTCGTTGGTGACAATTCTATCATATCGATCCTAAATTAAAGTGAAGTTCAACTTCACCGGAACTGACAAAGGTGTCTTTTTCTTTATCAAATTGTAAGCCTTTCAAAATAATTTCCGCCAATCGATTGAGTGGCGTGGAGTTGGAGAGCTCATTGGGTTCATACCAAAATATCTGACCTGAACTTCCATCGACCATGACTGAATAGATAACCCTTATTTCTGATTCATTAGTTATGATCGTTTTCAATTCCTTCAACATCTGATTAGATAAAGGTTCAGGGATAAGATCCCTGCTAGCTAGTGGTCCTGATATAAACAGACTAAGTGGTGGCAATTCAGTTTTAGCTAAAGGGGTAAAAGATGGCTGATAGATATTATTTTCAATTTGAACGAACGGGTTATCAAAACTCTTTTGTTCATAGAGATATTCAATAGGCTGGGCTGCAGAAAAAGAGGGGGTCATGGATAACAGAGGCGTTGATGCTGGATAAAAAGGCAATCCACTTGCAAGCTTAGGAGATGCATCCATTTCTACAAGCAAAGCTAAATCTTGGAAGGCAGCGTCAGCTTCAACTTCAATAGGGGGAAAGATCGTTGTTTCATTCCAGCGAATTTTAAAAGGACTCACTTGAAAAATGAGAAGGAATAACAAATGCAAACCTGCTGCTATGGCAAAGGAGAAAATTAAAGAACGACTAAAAAAATAGTCCTTATCCCGTAGGCTGACGTTAATTTCACTATGCAGTGAGGCTTTTTCCAGCTTTAACATATTTATTTATAAATATTCCGTTTCTTGAACTTCGGGCTGATATACCAGGCGGATGCGGGGAGAACTTTCCTGCACAATAGAAAAAAGGCGCAAAAAGGAGCCGTAATCCACCCGCTTATCAACGCTTAGCACCACAGTTGGTACAATCTTGGCGTGTTGCCGTTTCAGTTGCTCAATTTCATCTTGGAGGTGCTGTTGGACGGAGGCTAAATCGACGATGGCTTTTTTAGAACCTACATAAATCACATTTTGGGCATCCATAACCACAAGAATCTGGGTCGTTAAAGGCGCTGAATTACGAGCCAGGACAGGGTTTTCAATGTTCAGTGATTTCAGGGGAAGGATGTCTGATGTAACTATAAAAAAAATGAGCATGAGGAAGATGACATCGACAAGCGGTGTCATATCGATCAGGGTATGGGTAATCTTGAGACTAGTCTTAAACTTCACAATAATCCTTTTTCAACATAGGGCAAGCCATCTTCAAAACATTGAAAACCTTAAAGATTCTATTTGACACGTGTACTATTTATTAAACGCAAAGGCGCAAAGTCGCAGAGACGCAAAGAGAACATTTTAGCTTTAGAAAACTCATTACTAATGTCCAGTTATTTTTTTTTATACAATTATTTACCATCATGCCCTGAATGATTTTTTTAAGGTTAAAATGTTCTCTTTGCGTCTCTGCGTCTTTGCGCCTTTGCGTTTAATAAAAATAGGACTCGCATCAATTTCAGTCTTTAAGTTTTTTTCTGTCTTTGTGTTTCTAATATTGAATATTCTCTTCTCTGTCTGTAAGAAGGTCCACGATTTCTGACGAACTTGTTTGTATTTCCAGGATGAAACCTTCCACACGGCTGACAATATAATTATAGGCTATGATCGAAGGGATTGCCACTACCAGACCTGCTGCTGTTGTTACTAAGGCGTACTCCATGGCCTCTCCAATTCGCGTGGCAGAGATGTCTACTAAACCGCTCATGCGCATTTCTGAAAATGCTTGGATGAATCCCAGGACAGTTCCCAGCAGTCCAATCAAAGGCGTTATATAGGCTATGATGGATAGCAGTTTCGCATTTTTTTCCAAACGCGAGATTTCGATGAGGCCTGCAATTTCCATAGCGTTTTCGATGAGTTCTTTAGGGCGATTATGTTTTAATAGTCCGGCTCTAATGATATTGGAGATTGTGCCCCCCGTTTTTTCGCAGATGCCGACAGCTTCGACGATATTGCCGTCCATGATGGATTTACGAATGCTTATAATAAAAGCGTTCGTATCGATCTCAGATTTTCGCAAATGCAAGAGGCGTTCGATAAAGATAGTGAAGCTGAGGACTGAACACCCTCCGATAATAAGGAGGATAATGTTCCAGTTTGAATTATATTGAAACAAGCTAGCTAAAATATTAATATCCATATTCATTTTCCAGTTTTTCTTTTGCTTTTTGGGCCCAGACTCCCCCTTTTTTTGCCATGGACTCTAATTGTTTGCGAGCAAGTTCGGGGCGCCCTTGCTGCTCATAAATTTCGGCACGCATATACATGGCTTTTAGTCGCAATGAAGATATTGCATCATCATTTACGACTTTTGACAAAACTAAAATGGCATTATCATATTGATTGAGCCCGCTAAAGCATAAGCTCTCCTGAATGCAAAGATCCAATCGTTGGTCGGTGCTGAGAACTTGATGGCCTTTGGCGGCGTCTGCGGAATCTTTGAAGAGTTTGAGGGCAGAGGAGAACTCTTGATGCTTCATGGATATTTTAGCAAGTTCATACCAGACTCGAGAGAGATAATAGCCTCGGCTGGTTTTTGCTTGGCGATAGAGATCGATCATATGGGATAGCGTAGCTTCGGCGGCAGGGTCATTTTGGGCTTTGAGGTAAGTTTGGGCCAGCGCAAAACTGCTTTCTTCATAGATGCCCCAGTAGGGATCGGATGAGTTGAATCCATCAAGGGATTGTAAGGAATTTACCAGGCTGGTAAAAACCTCTTCTGCGTATTCGAGATATATCTGTCTTTTTGCCCCTTGGGATTCTTCGGCGATGGCAAGATTTGCCAATGCGCGTTCCAGAATCGCCCGATAGCGCACTGTGCTATAATAGTTAGCCTTTTGTTGAGGGATGAGAGGGTGGATAGCATCGAATAAAGACTCTGTTTCCTGGAAGGCATCAATGGCTTCTGTGAGGTTTCTTTTTCTTAGCCATTTTCCTTCGGGCGTTTTGCGATCTCTTTTATAATCGAGTCCAATTAGATAATAGGCTTCGAGAAGGAAGGGGGAAGAGGGGAATTTGTCGGAGAAGTGTTGTAAATGTTTAATCGCATTGCGATCACCCTGCAAGTAGTCTTGATAAGAGTAGAGGGTAAAATAAGCTTCTGCAGCATAGGGAGATGTCGGATAGTTTTCAAAGGCAAGGCGGCGCCGCTCATAGCCAATCGATTTATCTTGTTGCAGTTTATCAGCGCAGCAAGCAGCCCAAAACCAAGCTTCACCGGCTAGAGGAGAAAATGGATAGTCTTTGGTTAGCTGTAAATAGATCGTTTCGGCTTTTGTGTAGTTATCACCAGTAAAATACATTGCTCCCAAATGATGCAAAGCCTTATCGCCGAATTTTCCTTCTGGAAACCGCGCTGCCGCTGTCAGGGAGTTCTCCGCTTTTTCATTGGCGGTCAAGCGAACGGCATAAAAACCATGAAGGTAAAGGATCTCATCCGGGTCGTCCATGGCATTCCATTGGGTCGGATGAGAATTCATAAGTTCATCGAGAATATTAAAAGCCAATAAATCAGATCGAGGGGAGTTGAGGTGGGCAAGGGCAAGGCTTTGATATTTCAGTGCCATTCCAGCTAGTGCCGGTTGGTTGTTTTGTAGAAGTTCAAAAGCTTTTCTAAATCCAAAAGCTGCACGTTCAAAAGCTGTTGAACCTTTTTCTATCTGCGCATATTCAAAATCATTGAGGGCTCGCATATACCAGCTTTTGCCGTAAAAGGGATTATTGCTGTTGATATCAAGAGTTAGCTGTCGATAGAATTTATCGCGGTCTGAGTAAGAAGAGGCTGCTTCGGCACGCAGTAGGAGAGCTTGGGCTTGGGCTTCATTAGTGATAAAGAGGTTCTGTTGAGATAGTAGAGCCTCTGCCTTAGCGTAATATTCGTCAGGAACAGCCAGGCTTTTAGCGCGAGTGATGTAAGTTTGTCCGAGGGCTAAATAGGCCTTTTCATCAGGTCCGAGAATCAGTAATTTTTGAAAGGTTTCTTCGGCTTTAGCATCATCATTTATCTTAAGAAAGCACCAGCCTAGATAATATAATGTATCGGCATGCCAACTGCAATTTTTAAGAATAGATAAATGAGGAGGGATTGATTTTTGGAAATAACCAATGGCTTTAGGATAGTCATGCAATTCGAAATAGGTTTCTCCAAGAAGATAGGAGACTTCATAATTAAGAGGGTCTTGAGGTACAAGTTCCTTATTTAGGGGAATTAGAATGACAGCAGCGTCGCGGTATTGCTTTTTAAAAAGGGTTATTTTGGCGGTATAAATTTGAGAGAGGTTCCGAAGGTTGGGCTTGGTGGATTGGAGGCTGAGGAGATCAAATTGGCGAGAAGCTTCTGGATAGTGACCTCTAAGGAAATGGATCAGGCCTAATTCAAATTGGGCTTCTTCATAAAAGGCTAACGAGGTGGATTGAGGCAGGATCAAGTATTTATGCAAGGTTTCAATAGCAGAAGCGTATTGTTGTAAGTTTTTATGGGCGAGCGATATTAAGAATAAGGAATCGGTTTGCAAAGCTTTTAGTTCGGGCGAAAGAGGGGGAGGGGCAGAGATGTTGTTTTCCAATAAAGGCAGCGCACTTTGGAATTGCTCTAATGAAAAGTAGGCTTGAGCGGCATGAAAGCGTGCAGGCATTAGGATCTGTAACGGGATTTGAGGGGAAGCGATGATTTCTTGATATGCGGAAATGGATTCATTATATAGTCCGGCTTCCAATAACTCATCTGCAGAGGTTAGGCGAGCTTGAGAATCATCGGACAGCAGAACATGCGGTGCAATAAATAGGGTAAAAAGTAGGATATAGCGGGGAAATAGCATAACAAAACTCCGGTGTAAGCATACACAATCCTGAATTCCAAAGAAACAAGATCTAAAGGTGAGTAGGATTAAATTCTCTGTTTGATACATGAACTATTTATTCAACGCAATTTAGACTTTTCTATACAGCGGTAACGGTCTATGGTTTATAGGTTTCTAGACTTATTAAACCTCGAAGAGGTGACTAGCGTAAAGCCCATGATGTAGCGCCAAAGGTGCAAATCGTGGGTAAAATCACGATAAATCAATTAGCTTCGAAGATGCGGCTAGTGTATCTCCCCGGATGTAGCGCCGAAGGCGAAAATCCGGGGAAACTCGCATAAAAAGTAGTTTTTGGTAGGAATAATGTACACTTCAAGTTTTAGTAATATTTACGAATGATATTTCTCATACGACTTACCCCGGGTTTTCCCCTTTGGGGCTACACCCGGGGAGATATACAAGTCGCCTCTTCGAGGCTGATTTTTATCATAATTTAATCCCACGATTTGCACCTTCGGCGCTACATCATGGGCTTTACACAAGTCACCTCTTCGAGGTTTAGCAAACCGAGTAATCTAGAAACTATCGAATGAAATTCTAAATGTCGTTCATTTCAATCGTTTCGCGAAATATTTTTGCATTTAATTGTTGTTTTGGGTTTTCGTTGTTGAGGGCTCTTAACGTTTGTTGGTGCATTAAAGAGTATGTGTGAGTGATGTTGCTGATTTTATTTCAAAATAATGTGTTGGAAATATCATATTTTTGATTATCTGTGAGGATGATTTTGCATGTTTTTCTCAAATTTTTCCGTTTTTTTTGGCGTTTTTTTGAATGGAAGGCTTTTATGGTGCCCAAATTTGATGGAAAATGAAGGCAACAGCGTTCTTGCCGGAAATTTTTTTTCATTTTTTTTTGGGTCGATTTTTCTTGATTTTGTAAAATGAAAATAGATGTTTTAGTTGTGTTTTAAGGTGTTATTTTATGATTTTGGATGATGTGATTTTTTGGGATTTCCGATCAAAAAAAACCGTCTTTTTTTGAAGGGGAAGAAAAAAATATTGCACAATATATCCAGAAGGTATTATTCAATAAAACGTCATTAAACCAAAAAATTAAGGAGTTTAACCATGGCAATCAAAGAAACATTCAAGCATATGAAAGATCTTCTAAACAACATCACTCATGATCTAGAAAAAGCAGAAGGTGGCAACAAAGCCGCTTCTCAACGCGTTCGTACAGGCACAGTGAAGTTAGAAAAAGTTGCTAAGCTTTATCGCAAAGAGTCGATCAAGACTGAAAAACTAACTAAAGGCACAAAGAAGACTGCTAAGAAAGCAGCTCATAAGCCTGCGCATGCTAAAAAAGCCGCTCCAAAGCACAAAGCTGCTGCTCACCCTAAGAAAGCCGCTGTAAAGTCAAAAGCTAAAGCACATAAAGCTGTAGCAAGACCACACGCTCTTTCATTCAAAAAGCCAACAGCTAAATTGCCAGTAAGAAGAGCTTCTGCTAGATAATTTCAGCTATGCCGGCCTCAACTAGAGGCTAGTATTCAATTTTACAAGGGAGGTTGGGAGCCGGATATGAATAATTTACACGTTTAGCCGCGGGGCTTTGGCGCAGTTTAAACGTATAAATTATTCATATCCGGCTCCTCACCTCCCTTTTTTATTTTGTAGGAACGACATATGACAATGCCCCCACGCAAGCCACCGCAAATTGCCGAAGTCAATATCCATCGCCTGACCAAAAAAGGATACGGGTCTGGCACTTCTACCGATGAAAAACCAAAAGAAGTCGAGGTGCCTTTTACCTTGCCAGGAGATAAGGTGCGGGTTCGCTTGATGCGCAAACGCGGCGGAGTCTATAGCGCTATACTTGAGGAAATTATTTCTCCTTCCCCTTTAAGGATAACACCCCGCTGCATTCATTTCGGTTCTTGTGGAGGATGCCGCTTCCAGCACCTGCCTTACCATGAACAGTTGAATCTTAAGCAGGAAAACGTAGAAAAATTATTCCAGCCTTTACTTCCTCAGAATGTTAGCGTGAAACCTATCTTGGCCTGCGAGCCTCCTTGGCAATATCGCAATAAAATGGAATTCTCCTTCTCAAGCGATGCAGCCGGTCGGATGTTTTTAGGATTAATCATCGATAGTAGCCGGGGAAAGGTATTAAATTTAACGGAATGCCATCTGGTTAAGCCCTGGTTTACCGAAGCACTTCATGCCGTGCGCTCATGGTGGCACGAGTCAGGACTAAAAGCTTATCATCCCCATACCAATACAGGTTCTCTACGGACGTTAATCTTGCGTGAAGGGATAAGCACGGGGGATCGACTAGCAATGCTGACAGTTTCCGGCAACCCCGATGAGGCATTGAACAAGCAGCAGATCGATAGTTTTACTGCTTTTTTGCGCGATGCGGTTGAACCACAGAATCCTGATTGTCAATTGAGTGTTTTTTTACGCATTCAACAAGCCATCAAGGGGCATGAGACAAATTTTTATGAGATGCAGTTATATGGTCCGGACCATATCCGTGAAGTTTTAAACATTCAAACCGATACCCAGCATGAATCAACGAGCTTAGCTTTTGGGGTCAGTCCATCGGCCTTTTTCCAGCCTAATACCAAGCAAGCTGAACGATTGTATTCGTTAGCATTGCAGATGCTTGAGATTCCTCGGCATAGTGTCATCTATGATTTGTATTGCGGTACAGGAACGTTGGGGATTTGTGCGGCCAAGTGGGCAAAATTGGTGGTAGGGATAGAGATTTCTCCGGAATCAGCTCTTGATGCGCGCACCAATGCAAAAAATAATGGATTGGACAACGTCCATATCATGACAGGATCAGTACGCGAGATGATTGGAAAGATTCGTGAGAGTAACGAATACCCATTGCCTGATGTGGTGATGGTTGATCCTCCTCGTGTTGGATTAGATGACGACACCATTAAGCATTTGGTTGAATTGAAGCCGAAGAAGATTCTATATATATCGTGCAATCCTGCAACACAGGCTGAAAACATCAAAGTTCTTCAAGGGTTCGGGTATCAGATTCAAGCTATCCAGCCTGTCGATCAGTTTCCTCATACAGTCCATGTAGAAAATATAGTCGTACTCTGTTATGTTTTGTAGATCATCAACCTTAAAGGAAGCGTTATGAAAAAAATTGTTTATTTATTTGTTTGTTTGCAGGCTGCTTTGGTGTCGTCGCCATTTTTAGCTGCGGATGACGGCGATGCGATGCCTCCTCGCGATCAAGGAATGTGGCAGACGCTGATCATGATCGCTGTAGCCCTTATGTTCTTTTACTTTATTCTATGGCGTCCGGAACAGAAGCGTAGAAAGATTATCGAAGCTCAGCGCAGCTCTTTGAAAAAAGGGGATCGTGTGACGGCTATGGGAATTATCGGTACGATCGTTCGCGTGCAAGATCAGACTGTGATCCTGAAAATGGTCGATGGCGCAAAAATTGAATTCTTGAAAGGGGCTATCACAGAGGTACTGCCCGGTACTGAAGAAGATGCTAAGAAGGCAGAAAAAGAAGACCGGCCGACATCTTCCAAAAGAATTGAAATTACGGATATCGAAGAGAAGTAAGATCATTTAGGAGTGCGGTGACTTGTCACATACGCATCAGGCCAAGAGTTCGTAAATCTTTTGTGCTAAGCCGCGAATGCGGCGGAAGCATATAGCCACAGGCGTCAGCCTGTGGTTGAATCAATTATACAGGAAGCCGTGAAACGGCGGCAGGAAAAGCAGGAGAACATTTATCCTGATTTCTGTCGCCGTTTCACGGCTGTCGTTTTCTTTTTAATCTACCACAGGCTGACGCCTGTGGCTATTTGCTTCCGCCGCATTCGCGGCTTAACACAAGAGACTTATGAATCCTTAGTCTGATGCATATGTGACAAGTCACCGCACTCCAAATTTTAGCCTTTATTCGTTAACCGTTTTTGATTCTAGGCAGATACCTTTGGCTGCCAGGACGGCACGGATTTTCGGCAGAGCTTCGAGAGCGGCAGTGCGTCCAGATTGATAGATCACTTCGTGATACTCATCTCCGGCAAAGCATCCCACACTATCATCTAGATAAGGACGAATGATGACATCGGAATGATGCACACAACTTTCACTTTGCCAGAGCAAAGTGATATCAGCGCTACGGGCTGCAACCCCTAAAATATTCGTAGGGAATTCTTTTGGTAGTAAGCCGCGAAGATCCACAGAGATGATCACATCGGAGTTGAAATAACGCGCTACGCGTACAGGCACCGGATCAATAACACCGCCATCAACGAAGGCTCTTCCATGTAGCCAGGTGGGTACAAAAACGACTGGAAGAGTGCATGACGCCTCAACAGCCGGGACGAGAGGTCCGCCGCCAAGGATGACTAATTCACTGGAATACAGGTCAGTTGTCACAAGGAAAAATGGAACCTGCAGCTCTTCAAAGGTTGTAGCGCTGAGATTGTTTTTTAGAAATCTTCGCAAAGTTTTGCCTTGGCAAACTCCAAAACGTGCATTCCAGAGATCGATATCGAATATGTAATTTGAGCTCAACGACATGAGTGTTTCTTTGAGATGTTCCGTGTCAGGGCAATCGGCATAAAGCGCTCCGACAATACTTCCGGCACTACATCCGATGACGAGATCGATCGGTACGCCTGCTTCATCAAGCACTTCCAAAGCTCCCACATGGGCCAGTCCGCGTGCTCCGCCGCCGCCTAGAACAAGGGCTACTCTGACAGGCTGAGGCACTTCAGGGCAATTGGGAAGAGGGGGTGGGGTATCGGAAGGACAGTATTTTTGAGGACAGCCGCAGCCAAAGAGTACGGTAAAAGCAGTGAGTAACGAGAGAATTCTTAACATGATATAATAACCTGATGTGTAGTTTAGTCTGATAGATCGCAGCAAAGTTCAACTTTTCCGCTGCCAAGATGATAGTAGCCGCCTACTACGCCGATTTTTTTGTCGGCAATTAGTTTGGCGATGTGTGCATTATTTTTGATAGCCGCTGCAGTTCCGCGAACATTGGCCTTAATAGCGGCTTCAAGAGGACTATTTGAAGGTTTTGTATAATTTTTCATAGCCAATTCAACTTGTTCTGCAATAGGTTTAATATCCTGAGTTTGTCCAGCTAAGACAGCTTTGATAGCTCCGCAGCTTTCATGTCCGAGTACAACAATGATTGATGATTGAAGTTGGACAGCGGAATATTCGATGCTGGCAATTTCGATTGGACCGACCACATTGCCTGCATCTCGAACGACGAATAGATCGCCGATGCCTTGGTCAAAAATGATTTCGGGAGAGACTCGAGAATCTGAGCATCCCACAATGACAGCAAAGGGACGTTGAGTGGCTGTTACAGCTTCGCGTCGTTCGGATGAACGATTGGGGTGTTCAAGCTTATCGTTAATATAGCGTTCATTTCCTTGCAGGAGTTTTTGGAGGGCAAGAGCTGGAGTCATGGCGGTTTCATCTGCATTTATAGATGAGATGCAGAAAAGGCAAATGGAAAGCCAGATAGTAGGGTATTTCATTATATCTCCAAAATTGTTATACAAAGCAATGTATGTAAACTTTTTGTGAAAAGATGACAATGATTTTTTTTGTTTTTTTCATTTATCGGAGGTAATTATGTGGCATAAGGAATATCGGGATTATAAGCCGGATCAACCTATGGTTAAGCAAACGGTGGAACCGACGCATGGGATCCGAGGTTGTGAAATGCATGAGATTAATGGATGGGGCAATACGTTGCATCATCCCAAGAAAAAGAAGAGAGGGTTTTTGGCTTCCTTCATTATTTATCTATTTGGTGAGAAAAAGTCATGACGCAGCAAGGCAAACATACCTGGGATTTAATACTTCAATATCATCGTTGTCCAAAATGTGGGTATATTATTGAGAGTCGACAGGATTTTCAGTACCGCCTTGGCGCCTGGGTGAAGGACGTTGTTTGCGACAGATGCCATCATACCTTTGAACTCACTAAAGACAGAAAGCCGGCGTTTGGTCCGTTGATCGGCACCCCCCAACCGCCCGAATTCGATTGGAAGTAAGTATAAAATTTGGAGTGCGGTGACTTGTCCTTGCAGTTGGACACATCTTTTTCTTACATATTTAATAACCGCGAAGCGGTGGAAGCATGTAGCCCCACGCGTGAGCGTGGGGTAGATAATATAGCAAATTCCAGCCGTGAAACGGCGACAGAATCTCCTTGCCTCCTGTCGCCGTTTCACGGCTACGCGTTTTTCGTAATAAACCCCACGCTTACGCGTGGGGCTACACGCTTCCACCGCTTCGCGGTTATTGGAAATGCAAGGAAAAATGTGTCCAATTGCAAGGACAAGTCACTGCACTCCAAATTTTATTTTTTAGTCTTGGCGGTCTCTGGTGCGTTTTTAGGTACGATCGGGAGGCCTAGATGGCTGTAAGAGGTTGCTGCAATTTGTTGCTGGAGTTCCCTTATTATGGGTGAGGAGTGACGGCCAACACCGTAATTATCGACTTTCCAGGGCCATAAAACCAAAAAACGCGATAAGCGGAAGGAGTCTTATTCTGCGCATAAGATTCAAAAACAATCTCTCCATTTGGACCCGTCATTTCATCGAATTTATGTGTATTGAGCGAAGGATGTTTTATATTAGTGCGCATTAGGCCCAAGCTCTTAATAACGGCTTTAGCAACAGCTTTTTTAGATGGGTCTCCAACTAATTTAGTAATTTGATCGCGTGCGATTTCCGATAACTCAATATGAAACTCAGGCATTATCCACCATCTTTTTCCAATTATCCAAATCCTCTTGAGTTAAAGGTGTGGTTTTACCTTCCTTTGCTTCTTGAAAGCCTTTTGTTAGCATATCATGCAATCTTTTCTTTTTTAATTCTTCGGCTGTCCTATGAAAAACATCCTTCATTAAATCTCGAAAATTAATGTGCGCTTCAACGCAGGCCGATTTTACAAAAGTATGCTCATCAATTGGAACATCAAAACTTACGCGAACTTTATCTCTCATATTTGTCTCCTATAGATATACTCTAATTTTAGCAGGAAGAATACTTTTATACAAGTATCAAAGTATCTTAGGAAAAAGTGTCAGACTTAGGGTGTTGATCTGAACTATTTTCGATGAGCTAAAACGGTGACAAATTTAGTCTGTTTTCCATTCTCTTTTTTGTCCTTTTTTCTCTCATTCTGTAGCCCGTAGCTACGGCTGTCTCCGCTTCGCTCGCAAGCCTGACCTACGGGCTACAAAATGAGAGAAAAAAGGGCAAAAAAGAGAAACTCTTAAATCTTTCAATACCTATCAGATCATGATTTTCGGTATAATGCGATGATATCCCCGGGTGGGCGCGGAGGGGCCAACCCGGGGATTTCATCGCATTATGCTTTTTTTTACCTTCACCCTCAGCCTTTTCACTTAAATTCTCGATAGTCAGGTACAAAATAGGCGTAATGAACATATACCACTGAACGAACTGGACATTAGACCTCTTAGATTTTTTAAAGAAGTTTGTTAACGTTATTTGTGTATTGTTAGTAAGTGTTGAAATATAATTAATTATTATAGGATAATAAAAGTTGCTAGTTGTTTTTTGTTCATGTTTGTAACAATTTTTTAGTCTAAAGAAAATGAGGTAGCTTATGTCTTCATCAATAGGACCTGATTCCGGGATTAGGATTTACCCGAACCTCTTGGCAACTCAAAGTCGGCTGCTTCCTGACAAAACAGAAAAATTGACGGCTTTTTTTAATCGTACGGCAGGAGGGGCAGAAAATCTTTCGCAGAATCCTCCAGCAGAGTTAACTCAAGAACAACGTAAAATTAAATGGTTGGATGAGCGGTTCAAGACGATCGACAAAATTTTTCAGGGAACACACGGAGGCTCGCAACCATCAGATGATGATAAAAGAGAATTGCTCAACAAATTGAGTGAAGATGCGTGTGAACCTGCCTTTGTATCTATTTGTGAAAGCTTTATTGCAACAGCCGGAGATGTGAAGGCAGATCAAGTGGTCAATCACGTGATCCGTGAACTGAAACGTGCCATTATTCAAGAAATAATCACATCGAATCCTTTTGTAAGGCAAAAATTTATACACACTATTAACGCCATGAACCTCTTCATCATAGAAAGGTTTCAAGATTTGGGAATCTCCAAAGAGGATTCTCTTTACTTGGATGCTTCTAAAGATATTCATACAAGAGGGGTAAGGGGTGTTATATCGGATAGTTTAGGCGAGGATTATGTTGCTAGCTTTCTTGATGCACTTGTCGAAAAGTTTTCAACAACCTACACAAAAAAGGCGATAGTTGGGATTGCAAGCGATTGGATCAACAAGCCTGAAAGACTGCCCTTAAGGAAAGAATTGGCCCCCCTTTTAAGGATTAAATTAGAATCGACACATGATGATCCCATAAGGTATGTCGTAGAACATTGCATAAAAGACATGGAAAATACATATGAATTTACAGACAAAGGGATTGAAGGGCTGCTTGATGATGAAATTAAGGCAATGAGCGAAACCTTCTCTGGCATAAAAAAACGTGTTGAAGAAAATGGGGTATTGCTTGAAGGTTTGAGTGCTAAATGGAAAGCTGATCCCAGAATTGTGCGTGCTGCCGTTTCACAAGAAAGTCAAGCTTTCCAATATGCCGCAAGAGATGTTCAACTTCTTTTAATTAAGGAAAATCCGGCTCTACTAGCGTTTGCCTCTCCCGATCTATCTCATGAGCTATATAATAACAAAGACTTATTATTGGCGGTAATTAAAGAAAATCCTGGAATCATACCCTTCTTGCCTGAGGCTATAAAGTTGGATAAAGCATTTATTTTGACTGTAATGGAACAAAATCCAAAAGCTATTTGCTTTGTACCAGAGGTGATTATAAATGATAAAGAGCTTAAGTTGTCTCTTGTCGAGGCCTTTGCCTTTGGGGAAAAGAAATGGGAAAAGTATTTTGGATCTGTGGGTGAAGTACCTCCTCTTCCTGCCAACATCATCGAAACTTTGAGGTCTCCTTGTCCTTATTTTAAAGATAAAAAAGTAGGAGAGACTCATCTTCTCATGCTTGTACCGGCGACTGTAGATGGTCAGCCCTTCAATCTGGAAAATTTGGATAAGTTGGTGAAAAACCCAAAACAACCGGGTCATGCTTTAAAAAACAATTGCTTTAATGGCGTTGTTAAGGATAAATATGGAAAAGACACTCCTAAGGCTTCCCAATGGGTATTGATGACGAACGATGTAATCCCTGATAGCAGGAAGAAGAGTTACTCTGATCAAAAAGCACTTGTGGAAAATGTTCCGGGTTATAAAGTGCCGGATCTCTTGTCTGCCGCCGCGTGTATTATGATGAACTTTGTGGATAGAAACGAGTGTTTATTTCCTAATGATCCTTTGACTTATACCCGTTGTAAAGAGGTGCTGAATGGTTATCAGATTGTTGTGGGGGCCCTTGCCCCTTCCGGCCTCAGCATCCACAGCATCAACTTCGACGCTGCCGACAATGGTATGGCGTCTTTGTTGCCTTTGGGGCCTGCGGAAGTTCTTTAGGTCATTGGTACTTGGACCATTGGTCATTGGTAATAAAATTTATTTCCGGAAAAGCGGTGACAAGTCACCGCACTCCAAATTTCATTTTTTAGTCTTGGCGGTCTCAGGTGTGCTTTTAGGTGCTCCCTGGAGGCCTAGATGACTATAAGGTCTTGCTGTAAATTGTTGCTGGAGTTCCTTTATTGATTTGTACCGAACTTGTTTAGTTTTACGGAAAAAGGCTATTTGCGTGCCATATCCTTGCGGTACTACATGAAGGGGATGGTGATGACCATTTTGTGCATTATTGCCAAATTTAGATTCTACCCACCCATCTTCCAAGTATTTTCCGGAATGTGTAAGAACACTTTTATCAAAATATAAAACAAAATCACCTGATTTTGGTTCTGAAACGGCTGTATATCCCCATTGTATGAGGTACTCTATTAAATCCACTTCTTTATTATTTTGGGGAGCCATTATAAATTCCCGCAATCCTTTTTCTTTAGCATTTAACAACGTAAATTCATGGCAGGCAAAATTTCTGGGCTTAAAATTTGGTTGGCGCTTTTTATTTGCAATTAAATCTTGATCATCTATTTCTAAGGTTTGCATATGTTCCTGTGTAAAATCTACAGGAATTTCAAAAGGCTTAAAACCTAATTTGATGAAACAAAAGTTTTTGAATTTTGAGGCTATTTCACAAAACTGATCAATTGTAAGAGGGTGGGAAGTAAATGACGATTTGTTGTGAAAAAAAATTCTTACCCATTCATTAACGCGTTCAACAATAGGGTGGTTTTTTGCATTAGGGGATGGAATTATTATTTTGACGCTAGCTTCATTTGCTGGATAATAAATACGATGTTCCTGACGTTAAAGGAATTGTCGATCCTAGTTGATTTAAAAGCTTACATTTTGGTGTTACTCGTCTTTCTATAGTCGGGATAGAACCTATTGAAGTTGAAAGAAAATTAGGATTTGTTGCTGCTGCTGATACTGACATGTCATGCCTTTGCTTTTAATTTGCCTTTGATGGCTTCTCGAAGAACTCTTTTTCCAATGCTGCTATGATCTTATTTTCCATTTCTTGCGGCGTTTTGGGCTTGGTTACCACCAATGTCCGCGAAATCGTCTCTTTTCCTTTTTTGCGCTCCGCTATCAACGTGAATTTTTCCTGCTTAAGCAGCGTAAATCCTCGTCTTGATGCGTACACCCGAAGCCTCGACAGATGATACAACCACACAGCGGGTTCCGGCGGCGCACCAAACCGATCTTCGACTTCTTCCCAAATAGCTTCAACTTCTGCCATTTCAATGGCTTCGCCAAGCCTTTGATAGATCTCCATACGCAAGCTTGTTTCGTTGATGTAGTCTTCCGGAAGACGGGCGTCAATCGGAAATTCGACCTTAGTATCCGTTACAATCGAAGGACTTTTCCCTTGCATTGCGCTAATGGTTCGTTTAAGCAATTTGCAATAGAGATGAAATCCAATCGAAGCCACTTGTCCTGATTGTTCCGTCCCCAGTATATTGCCCGCGCCACGGATTTCCAGATCGCGCATGGCAACTTTCATTCCGCCGCCATAGCCGCTGGATTCGGCTAATGCCGAAAGACGTTTGCGTACGATCTCGGGCAAGATGCGTTGGTTGGGTACCAGGAAATAGGCATAGGCACGCCGGTTCCATCGTCCGACACGACCTCGAAGTTGATAAAGATCAGCCATGCCAAAGCGGTCGGCCCTGTCGATTAGGATGGTATTGGCATTGGGGATATCGATCCCATTTTCAACGATGGTCGTGGCGATGAGAATATCGGCATCCCCCTTTTTGAAGGTGTGAAAGACCAAATCCAATTCATCAGAAGACATTTGACCATGGCCAACGACGATGCGGGCTTTTGGCAGAATCTTTTGGATGCGTGAAGCAAATTCGAAAATGGTGTCGACGCGGTTGTGGATGATAAACGCTTGGCCGTCGCGGGACAGCTCTCGCAGCAAAGCGTTTTTGAAGGTCTGTTCGTGCGTTTCAGTGATAATGGTAGTGATAGGCAAACGATCTTGCGGAGGAGTATTGATGACAGACATGTCTCGAGCGCCCGTAAGAGACATATAGAGTGTTCGCGGTATTGGCGTCGCTGATAAAGTCAGGCAGTCGACACCCACCTTAATTTGCTTAAGATGTTCTTTTGCTTTGACTCCAAAGCGCTGTTCTTCGTCGATGATGATGAGTCCGAGATCTTTAAACTTAACATCTTCGCTGATGACTCGGTGGGTGCCTATGACGATATCAATGGATCCATTTTGCAGACCTTCCAAAGTTTCTCTGGTCTGTTTGGCAGTGCGAAAACGGGATAAGACTCCGATATTAATGGGAAAGTTGTTAAATCTCTCTAGAAATGTATCATAATGCTGCATGGCAAGTACCGTGGTAGGTACTAAAACAGCGACTTGTTTATGTCCATCGATGACAGCTTTAAAGGCCGCCCGCATGGCAACTTCCGTTTTTCCATATCCCACATCGCCGCAAACAAGGCGATCCATGGGTTTTGGGGCGATCATATCTTTTTTGATATTGGCGATGGATGCCAGTTGATCTTCAGTTTCCACATAAGCAAACTCTTCTTCGAAGTCGTGCATATCCTGGCTATCTTCCTGGTAGCTGAATCCGCCTACTATTTCCCTGCGGGCATATAAATCCAACAATTCAGAAGCATAACCCATGATAGCCTGTTCGGCTTGTTCACGGGTTCGTTTCCAGCGTGTGCCTCCAAGTGCATGCATCTTGGGCAGCTCTTCGCTGGATCCCACATATTTCGTGATGAGATGCGCTTGATTCAAAGGTACGTATAATTTGGCATTGTCGGCATATTCCACCAGTAAGTATTCATTCACTACGCCTTGGTGGTTGGGGCGTTTTTCTAGTCCGAGATAGCGCCCAATGCCGTTATTGTAATGAACGATCATTTCTCCTGACGCAAGATCGAAGGTGTCGACAGGAGTAGTATGATAGGTGCTGCGTTGCTTTTGTCGCCTGATTTTATAGCGCTTGGTGATTTCTGTAAGCGGCAGAATAATGGTGGCTATATCCTCTAAAACGACGCCATTTGAGAGATAGCCCATTTGAAAAGTTGTGTGGCGGGGTAGGGTGATGCCGGCATCTTGCAGCTTTTTGTGGAAGTTGGTCTCTTCCATTTCTGTCGGACAGATCACATACAGATGCACCTCTTTTTGGCGCAGCATGCCAAGAGCTGTCATGATATCTTGCCCCGACATCTTTTCACAATCGGCACTATCAGGGAAAAGATATTCGCTGATTGTAGCGAAGGGGGGGATCCACCTTTGTGCTTTTAGTTTGCGGTTGAACATCTGAAAGGCAATTTCTTGCATGGGGGCTGTTTCAGAATAAAAACTGCCTTTGGATTTTTTTGTTAAATGTACTTCGCTTAGCTCTTCAATGGCTTGTTGGGTCCAAAAGACCTGCTGCAAAGGCTTCACTAGATCGAGAAAATCCTCAATATTTCCAAAAGATCTGGAAGGGGTGGATATCATGCTCACTAAGGAAGCGTAGCGATCTTCCAATGAAAGCAAATCATCAAAGACGACGATTGTATTTGGTCCAAGATAATCCAGTATTGTGGTCAGTTGCTGGGATTTGCCGAGCAATTCCATTTCTTGCGCAGGGGTGATTTGAACCATCTCGGCAGGCTTCACTGATTTTTGTCCAATGGGATCATAGATGCGTATCGATTCTAAATCATCACCCCAGAATTCCAGACGAAAAGGATCCGGAGAAGAAACTGGGAATATATCGATGATGCTTCCTCGTACGGCATATTGACCTTTATCACCAGCGACAGGGGATCGTTGATAGCCCATTTCGTTGAGTTGTGAGATAAGACCTTCAAATGAATGTGTTTGGCCGACAGCAAGATGTAGGTAAAGTTTCTGAAAAGCACTTGGAGGAATGAGCTTTTGCAGACAAGCCTGGAGGTTACTAAGAACTATCGATGGTTGGGATGAAACGGAAAGCTGGCGTAGGGTTTGGTAGCGTTCGCCGATGATATCCGGACTAGGAGCTATATTTTCGGAAGGGAGAGTCTCCCAGGCAGGAAAGTCGATGATAGGCGTTTGGGTAAAGAAGGCAAGATCATGATAGAGGCGAATTTCTTCCTGGCTGGCACCTGTTAGGATGAGGACGTTTTTGCCGGTAGCTTGTTGAGCTATGGCGGTGATGATGGCTTTTGGAGTATTCCAAAGATCTTCGATCAGGACCGATTTGTTGTGTTGCAAAGCCTGATGGAGTTCAAGGAGTTTAGAGCTTTGGAGAATCTCGTTTAGCATAGATGAAAGGACTCCCATTTCTTTAAAAGCCAAAAAAATTAAACGCAAACGCATAAGGATAAAGAAAAAGTCGTTTAGTTAAGACATAGGCGACTAAATATAAAAGGCTCGCGAAGCGTTTGGAGTGCGCAGCCCCTGCTGCGCTTTTCCAGAGATGTATTCAAGCAAAATTCAATGACAGATAAATTTATATCTCACAGATCATTCTGAAACAAGAATAGATCTATCAGTGAATTCTACTTAAACGCATCCCCAGAAAAGCGCAGCAGGGGCTGCGCACTCCAAACGCTTCGCGTAGCTTTAATTTTAAATCGCTTATCTCTGAACTAAAAGACTCTTCTAGCTTACACTTAATAGCTCTCTAGCCTTTGCTAATGCCTCGCCAATCTTGTGCGGGGCCTTGCCGCCGGCTTGCGCCATGTTGGCTTTGCCGCCGCCGGCTCCGTCTACGATTGGGGCTATGGCTTTGATGATATCGATTGCTTTGGTGCCCTTGGCGACTAAATCTTCACTGACACGGGCCAGCAATTGACATTTGTCATCGCCTTTAGCGGCCAAAATCACGATGCCCGATGGCAGTTTGCTCATGATTTCATCTGCCACATTGCGCATCTCTTCAGGGGTGATGTTAAGCTCTTCCACTATCGTAGGGATGTTGTTGAGCATTTTGCTTTGATTGATCAGGCTAGCCACCAAAGTTGTCAATTCGCCTTTTTTTACGGCTTTAAGTTGTTGAGAGAGCTCTTTATTTTCTTCGATTAGCTTCTCAACTCTTTCAAGAAGTTTAGCTGGCTGCGTTTTCAGGAAAGCCGCTACATCATTAATCATCATCTCGCTTTGTCTTCCGATCTGTTCGGCTTCCCTGCCGTGCACGGCTTCAATACGACGAATGCCGGCAGCGATGCTGCTCTCTTTGGCTATACGGAATAAACCGATATTACCGACGGCTGTAGTATGAGTACCTCCGCAAAGTTCTTTGGAATAGTCGATATCGATCACCCTTACCGTTGACCCATATTTTTCGCCAAAGAATTGTTTGATATCCTGTCTTTTTTGAGCTTCTTCATAAGAGAGTTCATAGGATTTGACAGGGGTATTGAGGCGGATTTTTTCATTGATAAGATCTTCTATCTGTTGAATTTCATCCGTAGAGAGAGGTTTGTGATGGTTGAAATCGAAACGCAATCTATCCGGATCAACAACCGAACCCGCTTGTTTGATATGCTCGCCGCACACACGATGCAGGGCCCAATGCAGTAGATGTGTGGCGGTATGATTATTGGCAATCTTTTGTCGGCGTTCGATATCAATGGCGGCATTGATTGTATTTCCTACTTTTAATGTGCCGCTTTCCAGCTTCCCTACGTGCGCAATCACATTTTTGTAAGGTGCAAGGCAATTGCTGACCTTAAACATCACTTGATTGTTATGCAATATGCCTGTATCTCCAACTTGTCCACCCATGTCAGCATAAAATGGCGTTTTGTCGAGCACAACCATGCCTTCTTGTCCGGCATGCATCTCATCGACGAAAGCTCCATCGACAACCAAGGCTTTAATAGTACCTGTTGTCTGCTCTTCCGTGTATCCTAAAAAGGTGGATGGTCCGTTTTTTTGAATGTAGTCGGCAAAGAGGTTTTCCGAAGCTATTTGATGTGTTTCTTTATGAACGCTTCGCGAGCGTTCCTTGGCTTCTTGCTCCAGGGCTTGATAGCGGTCGATGGCGACGGTGAGTCCGGCATCTTTGGCGATCAGTTGGATTTCTTCGAGAGGAAATCCGTAAGTGTCTTTTAGTTTAAAGGCATCGTCGCCGCTGATTTCTTTTCGATGACTTTGAGCTTTATCGATGATTGTATTTAAGATATTGCCGCCGCGGTGCAAGGTGCGGATAAAAGATTCTTCTTCGACAGTCAAAATTTCAGCGATGCGACTTTCAGCAGAACGCAATTCCGGATAATCCATTCCCATCGAAGATACTAAGCGAGGCAGTACCTTCGCTAAAAATGGGTCGTTGAGTCCAAGAGTACGACCATATCGCACTGCACGGCGTAATACTTTACGTAAAACATAGCCACGATCGACATTGCTAGGCTGAACGCCGTCAGCGATTGCAAAAGAGAGGCAGCGAAGGTGATCGGCAATGACGCGAAAAGCGGCGTTGTTTGGATCATTGGCATTGTATTTTCGGCCTGAGATCTGCTCTACTTGTGCAATGAGATTTTGGAAGATATCGGTTTCAAAAACGCTTTCGACGTCCATCTTTAAGCTTACAACGCGTTCTAGTCCTGCACCCGTATCAATCGAAGGCTTTGGCAGGGCAAGGAGGGTGCCATCGGGTTGGCGGTTGAATTGCATGAAGACGAGATTCCAAAATTCCAGGAACCTTTCGCCAGAAACGTCGTCGATAGGTTTTGTGGCTGTGCCATATTTAGGACCGCGATCGAAAAGCAATTCAGAGCAAGGTCCGCAAGGTCCGGTATCGCCCATGCTCCAGAAGTTTTCTTTCTCGCCGAAGCGGGTAATGCGATCAGCCGGAACATAAGCTTGCCATAATTCGAAGGCTTCTTCGTCGTCGCGGAAAATGCTGGGCCAGATCCGATCTGCGTCTAATCCGAAGACTTCGGTAGAAACTTCCCAAGCGAAGCGGATAGCTTCTTTTTTAAAGTAGTCGCCAAAGGAGAAGTTGCCGAGCATTTCGAAGAAGGTGAGGTGGCGGCGGGTATGTCCAACATTCTCGAGATCGTTGTGTTTACCACCCACGCGAATGCATTTTTGGCTGGTGGTGGCGCGGGTGTAGTCGCGTTTGCTTCGACCCAAGAAAACGTCTTTAAATTGGTTCATTCCGGCATTGATGAAAAGCAGGGTAGGATCATCATGTGGGACTACAGAAGAAGAGGCAATGATGGGGTGGTTGTTTTGTTTGAAATAATGGAGAAATTTGCGGCGGATCTCTTCAGTAAGCATAATTAATCATCCTTTGTAAGAATGATGATGAGTATAAAGGCTTAAGGGGATTCCGGTCACGAAAAATCAATGGTCGAATTTTGAGCTATGTTCAATTTAACCCTGCTTATTTTTCCTTAAATATAAATGAGTAGGGTTAAATTGTACCTGTTCAGCCAATGGGTCAACTTGAGCTATGGTTAAAGAAATTATAACTTTTTTATCAGGGCAACGCCCTGGTATGTAAAAGCCTATGGCGTTGCCATAGGCTTTTAAATGTCAGGGCGTTGCCCTGATAAGAAGGTAATATTTTTCAAATTGCAACACTTAAACTCAGTTTAGTGTTGTTATTTTGCTAATTACCACTCTAAAACCATTTTTTTCATCTTTTCACAACACTAAATAAGCAGAAGATATAGACAAAAAGGAAAAGATCCGCATAATTCAAGTTAAAATAAAATATTAAATTACCATGCCGAATTGCCAATCCTATGCCGATATAATTAACCACCTTGGAAGCGACGCCTCGAATCCACATGCCCTGAATCAATGCCGTGAAGATGGATCCTGGCAAGCTATTTCCACTGAAGAGTTTTTGGATACTGTCAAAATGGTGGCATTAGGTTTGTGTTCCATGGGACTAAACCGCGGAGATCGCATAGGTATTTATGCAGCGCCTTCGCCGCAATGGACCATTGTCGATATGGCCATTGCCCTTGCCGGAGGTGTGATAGTTCCTATTCTTGATGCTATTGCCGATGATAATTTTGCTTTTGAAGCCACTCACGCCAAACTTAAAATTATTTTTGTCGATGGGATGGAGCAATGGGCGATGTTCCAACGCTATGAACCTCTGTTTGATCTGGGCATCGCAATAGGAAATGATTATCCGGAAGACAAAAAAATTCGTGCTTTAAAAGTCGTTATAGATGCCGGCAAAAAATTGGATGATCAAAAACCGGAACTTTATTCTCAATTAGTGTCTGCAATTCGTCCTCATGATTTGGGTGCAATCTACTACACAAGTGGTAGTACAGGCATACCAAAAGGAGTTGAGTTGACACAGCTGAATTTGGTTGGCGGTGTGGAATACGCCGATTTTGACTTGGATCCCAAAAACGATCGATTTCTCAGCATTTTGCCTTTAGCCCATGTTTTTGGACATTGTTTTAGCTTGTGGATGCTTTACCGAGGAGTGAGCCTTTATTATACTCACGACTATAAGCGTTTAGTACAGATTTGCCACGAAGTGAGACCTACAATCATGGCTGTGGTACCCCGTCTATTGGAAAAGACTTATATTAAGATGGCCGAAAAGATAAGACAAAGTAATTTCATTACTAAATCTATCGGAAGATTAGCTTTGCACTGTGCTCATGAACAAGAGCCTTCGTTTTTGGAAAAAATGCTTATTCCTTTTCTGGATAAGCTTGTGTATTCAAAATTCAGAAGCTCTTTTGGCGGTAAGCTCCGGCTATTTATTTCAGGAGGCGCGCCTTTAAGTCCGCGTTTACAACACTTTTTCTATACAATAGGCATTCCGGCCTATCAAGGTTGGGGCATGACTGAAGCTTGTCCATTAAGCACCACCAATCCGGTCAATGACAAAATCGGAACCGTTGGAAAGCCGCTGCCTGGTCAGATCATCAAGATTGGCGACGACGGGGAAATATTGGCCAAGGGAACGCTTGTCATGCGCGGCTACTACGAAGAATTCGATAAGACCGGCGGCGTGATTGATAGTCAGGGATATTTGCATACCGGGGACAAAGGCCGCTTGGATGATGAGGGATATTTGACGATCATTGGTCGTCTCAAAGAAATTTACAAGACCTCAAAAGGGGAGCCGATCGTACCGGCACCTTTGGAGCAAGCTCTTTGCAGGAATCCTTTAATAGAAACGGCTTTAATTGTAGCTGAAGGCTATCCTTATGTCACTTGCCTCCTTTTTTCCAATCACGAACATTTGCTGCAGTCCAAAAAGGAGCAAAAAGCCGAAAATCAAAGCGATGAGGAGTTTGTGCAAAGTCCTTTTGTTCGAAATGAAATCGACAAGTTAATTGAAAACATTAACCAGCACTTAAACTTACCGCAGCAGATTCATGGCTACCGTTTTATTTTAGAACCGCTTACTATTAAAAACGGGGAGCTAACCCCATCAATGAAAATTCGACGCGCTGTCGTGGTCAAAAAGTACGCTCAATTGATAGAAGAAATGTATAACAAGGAATTATCATGAAAGAACGCATTGCCATTGTCGACGGAATACGCACTCCATTTTGTAAGGCTGGGGGCGTGATGCGCGAGATCGAAGCCGATGACTTGGGTGCATTTGTGGTCCGTGAGCTGCTCGCCAGGACTCCTATAGCCGCTGAAATGGTGGATGAACTCATCTTTGGAAATGTTTTGCAGCCGGCCCATGCCGCCAATATCGCCCGTATCATTGCTGTTAAAGGTGGATTGCCAGTCAAAACACCCGCCTATACTGTCAATCGCAATTGCGCATCAGGCATGGAAGCCCTTTTGAGTGGGTGCGATAAGATCCTCTTAAACCATGATCAGATAATTATGGCCGGTGGAGTAGAATCGATGAGCAATTTTCCTGTTCTGGTTAAAAGACAATTTAAGGATTTTTTAACCCGACTAAATAAAGCTAAAACGTTTACGCAAAAACTTGCCGTCCTACCTTCTTTCCGACCAAGCTTTCTCATACCTCAAATTCCTGAAATTGCCGATCCGTTATGCGGATTAAATATGGGACAAACAGCAGAAAATCTTGTGAGAGAGTTTAAAATCAGCCGCGCTGAGCAGGATCAGTTTGCATTGTTAAGTCATCAAAGGGCAGCCAAAGCTACCAAAGATGGAGTCTTTGCACAGGAAATTTCACCTCTTCCCGTTACACCGGCTTTTAATGTGATGCAAACTCAAGATGATGGGGTCCGCAACGATCCGACGTTAGAGGCATTGACGAAGTTAAAACCTATCTATGATAGATTCACAGGTTCGGTAACGGCAGGAACTTCCAGTCAGGTCACAGACGGAGCAGCAGTCGTCTTGCTGATGCATGAATCCAAAGCAAAAGCCCTAGGACTAAAACCCCTTGGTTACATTCGCGATTATGCTGAAGCGGGTTTAGATCCTGCTAGAATGGGGCTTGGTCCTGTTTTTGCCACAAGTAAACTATTAGCCCGCACAGGAATAAAGCTTGCAGACATCGATTTAATAGAGATCAACGAAGCTTTTGCAAGCCAAGTGTTGGCGGTAGTAAAAGCTTTTGCATCGGATGATTTTGCCAAGAGGGAATTAGGGCGGGATAAAGCTTTAGGGGAGATTGACATGGATAAATTAAATGTCAATGGAGGAGCCATAGCTTTAGGTCATCCGTTGGGAGCTTCAGGAACCCGTCTTGTGCTGACTCTTTTAAAGGAATTGAAGCGCCGCGGGAAGAATCTAGGTTTGGCAGCATTGTGTGTGGGTGGCGGACAAGGACAAGCCGTCATCGTGGAAGCAAACTAATTTGGAGTGCGGTGATTTGTCACCGCTCTATATATTATAGAGCGGTGATTTGTCACCGCTCTATAATATATAGAGCTTTATGTTTGCTAAACCTCGAAGAGGTGACTTATGTAAAGCCCATGATGTAGCGCCGAAGGTGCAAATCGTGGGTTAGGCCAAATTAAATAATTAGTCTCGAAGAGGCGACTAGTGTCTCTCCCCGGATGTAGCACCGAAGGTGAAAATCCGGGGAAAGTTGAAAGAAAAGGTGTTTTAATTCAAAGAATGGACTTTTTTGTCTTAAACTGTTTTGTAAACGGGTTTTCCCGGATTTACACCTTTGGCGCTACATCCGGGGAGAGACACTAGTCGCCTCTTCGAGACTGATTATTTAATTTGACTTAACCCACGATTTGCACCTTCGGCGCTACATCATGGGCTTTACACAAGTCACCTCTTCGAGGTTTAGCAAGCTGAGAAACCTATAAACCAGAGTGAGGTGACAAGTTACCTCACTCCAAATTTAAGGCATTTTTTGGCCCAGGATTTTAACATTGGAGAAAATGTGATGACAACAACTACAACTGCAATACAGACTGCTTTTAGCTTATCAGTTGGTTCTGATGGGACTGCTCACCTTATCTTCGATTTGCCTGGAGAAAAAGTCAATACTCTCTCTCTGCCTGTCCTGCTCGAATTGGAAAAACATCTCGATGCCGCCGCTGGAAATACCCAAATCAAAATATTGGCCATTTCAAGCAATAAGCAAGATTCATTCATTGCAGGTGCCAACCTCCATACTTTTGAAGAGATTTTTCAAGATCCCGTGCGCGTCAATGAAATGATCAGCACCGGACATCGCGTATTTAATAAACTGGCCGCATTACCATTTCCAACAGTGGCGATGATCCATGGCGCTTGTTTGGGTGGTGGATTAGAATTAGCTTTGGCTTGCACCTACCGCATAGCTTCGGATCATGCAAAAACCCTTATCGGACTCCCGGAAGTTTCTTTGGGGATTATTCCAGGCTGGGGAGGCACTCAGCGTCTGCCTCGTCTGGTGGGATTAGTTGAGGGCTTAACTATGATTGTATCAGGCCGACCAGTCAAAGCTCAGCGAGCTTTTAAAATTAAGCTCGTCGACCGTCTTGCTGCATCGGAGTTTTTTGAAGAACAAGCAAAAAATTTTATGCAATATAGCCTCACAGAGAAGGGAAAAAAAGAATTAGCTGAACGCCGTCGTTTGAGCGGATTTAAGCATTTGCTTCTTGAAGCTAATCCATTAGGCCGCAGTCTGGTCTATTCACGTGCAGAAAAAGATGTGGTCAAAGCAACAAAAGGACGATATCCCGCTCCATTAGTGGCTTTAAACCTCATCAAAAAAACATATCCGCTGCCTTTAAAAGACGGACTCCAGGAAGAAGTTAAGACGTTTGTAGATAATCTATCGACAGGATTTGCTTACGCCCCGAATTTAATTAAATTGTTTTTCACCCAAGAAGCCCTGAAAAAGAAAGGCACCGTTAAAGGAAAAGAAGTCAAGACAGCTGGAGTTATAGGTGCTGGAACAATGGGTGCAACTATTGCCTGGCTATTCAGCTATAAAGATATTCCTGTGCGCATGAAAGACATCGATTGGAATAGCATCGGAAAAGGGTGGGGAGCCACTTACGCCCTGTATCAAAAAATGGTGAAAGACAAAAAACTTAAACAATGTGAAGCGTCCTTGAAATTCCATACCATTAGTGGAACAATAGATTATTCCGGCTTTGAGAAGCTGGATTTAGTCATTGAAGCCGCCGTAGAATCGTTGTCGATCAAACAGGAGATTTTGCGAGAGTTAGAAAAACACGTAAGACCGGATGCCATCATCGCTACAAATACTTCTTCGTTGCAGTTAAGTGACATGGCTGAAGTCATGGATCATCCGGAGCGTTTGGTCGGCATGCATTTCTTTAATCCAGCCAACCGCATGCCTTTGGTTGAAGTCGTTGCCTCCGATAAGACGACTCCTGAAGCCATCGCCACGGCAGTTGCTGTTTGTCAAAAGCTTGGGAAAACGCCCTTCGTCGTCAAAGATTGCCCTGGATTCTTGGTGAATCGCATTTTCGCTATAGGCTTCAATGAGATTGCTCATATGTATCAAGAAGGGGCTGACTTTAATCGATTGGAAAAAATGATGGTGGATTTCGGCATGCCAATGGCAGGTTTTGTATTGGCTGATGAAATCGGTAATGATGTGATCTATAAAGTATCTAAAGTCTTTGAGAAGGCCTATGGACCAAGAATGACGATGCCTAAATTATTGGAAGTGATGGATGATCATCAACTATATGGAAAAAAGAAAGGCAAAGGTTATTATCTTTATGAAGGTAAGACCAGTAAGCCTAATCCTGAAGTAGAAACACTGAGGGCCGGTATAAAGCTAAATGATAAGGTCTTTGCTAATGAAGAGATGCAAGACAGAGTGTTTTTATCGATGATAAATGAGTCCGCCCGGTGCCTTGAAGAGAAGGTGATAGATAACGCTGCGTATTTGGATATGGCGTTGCTGATGGGGATAGGTTTTCCTCCTTTTAGAGGTGGAACATTGCGCTATGCCGATACATTGGGTATTAATTATGTCGTAAAGCAGCTAAGAAACTTTCAGGAGAAGCATGGGGCACGTTTTGAGCCATGTGCCTTGCTAGTTGAAATGCAAAAAAATAACCGCACGTTCTATTAAAAAATTATGAAAAGTACGCGAAGCTTAAAGAGGTTAAAATGATGAAAAGGTACCGTCAACTTACATCTTTTGAAGATAAGGTTATCAATGGCAAAGCCACTGAACCGCCTGATAAAGGGGAGTATATCACTCTTTCAGATGCCGGCGTCTATGTCTGCCGCCAGTGCGATGCTCCTCTTTATGTCTCTTCTGATAAGTTTACCAGCCATTGTGGATGGCCCAGCTTTGATGATGAAATTCCAGGAAAAGTTACAAGAATACCTGACCAGGATGGGATGAGAACTGAAATTTGTTGTCGTCAGTGCGGGGCTCACTTAGGGCATGTCTTTGCTGGAGAAAGAATAACTAAAAAAAACGTAAGGCATTGTGTCAATTCAATCTCACTGCTATTTATTCCTGCTTTTACAAATGAAGGTTATGAACGAGCTATTTTCGGTGGAGGGTGTTTTTGGGGTGTTGAATCCTTAATGAAACAGCTTCCAGGTGTTATTCGCAGCACTGTGGGGTATATCGGCGGCAAAGTTACAGCACCTACTTATGAGGAAGTTTGTTCCGGTCTAACAGGTCATGCAGAGGCTATTGAAGTCGTTTTTGATCCGGAAGTGACAAATTATGAGACCGTGGCCAAATTGTTCTTTGAAATTCACGATCCGACGCAACGCGACCGGCAAGGACCGGACATCGGCAATCAATATCGCTCTGGTGTGTTTTATTTGAGTGAAGCACAACGAAGGATAACGTTAAAGCTGATTAAGATTCTTCAAGATAAAGGCTTAAAAATAGCTACAGAGGTTGTCCCCGCTTCCACTTTTTATCCGGCAGAGGAGTATCATCAAAATTATTACGGAAAAACAGGAAAACATCCCTATTGTCATGTCCGTGTCAAGCGCTTTTAGAATTTCAGGGTTTCAAAGTCGAGGTGACGTAATAGTATTCTGGAAAATTTCTTATAGGCTTTTTTACTGCGGGGAACAGTATACCACTCTGGTAAAGGAGACTGAATGAGATCTTCCAAGGGATAGAATAAAATAATGACATTTTCAAGGTTGTCATTGACTTGTGTTAATCTATACATATGAACATGTGCGTTTTTGGCAAATGTAATATAAATTCGTCTGGTTTCAGAAGATACAGCAGGATGATAATACTCATTATCGTAATATTCCCGCATCATCTTAAGATCGTCTTGGGAAGCTTCACATTCAGATAACCAATTGGCGAAAATATCCCATCCCAATCGAGTGTGTTTGGGGATTCCTCCAGTCCAAAGCATAAATTCATCGAAAGCGGGGGGGCGCATGTTTTGACTACGTATCCAGTTTGCTTCGTTATTATACGGATCAAATCCATATCTCGTTGCGTGTGGTGAGTGTAAATGTATTATTTCAGCATAGGGTTTCATAAGAGCCCAGACTGTTTGAGAACGATTGAATCCGGCGGAACAGGCCGGAAAAACGTAGTCGCCTGGAAGGAATTTGAAAGGTTGAGATAAGCCTTCAAGCTGATAGATAACCCCACCTTTGGCTAAAAAATTTGTTAGAACAGTTTCCAACGAAGATTCGGGATTTTTTTGTAATGGTTCTTCAGGTTCAAGTAAAAAAGGAATTTTGTTTTCATTATTAGAAATAACAGTGTCAATACGTTCCAAAGAAAAATTAAAGGTTGGTATAAGAAAAGTAGTTATTATCAAAATAAATTTAAGCATATTGTTCTCTAGTTAAAATAAAAATGGAATATATAGTATTTAGTTGTTTTAAGTCAAGGATTGAAAGAATGACCAATTTGGAGAGAAGTGATAAGTTACATACGCATCAGGCTAAGAAATCATAAACTTTTGTGCTAAGCCGCGAATGCGGCGGAAGCATATAGCCACAGGCGTCAGCCTGTGGTTGAATCAATTGTACAGGAAGCCGTGAAACGGCGGCAGAAAAAAGCATGAGAACATGTACCCTGATTTCTGTCGCCGTTTCACGGCTGCCGTTTTTTTTAAATCTACCACAGGCTGACGCCTGTGGCTATATGCTTCCGCCGCATTCGCGGCTTAACACAAGAGACTTATGAATCCTTAACCTGATGCGTATGTAACTTGTCACCGCATTCCAAATTTACGCTAAAGTTAAGTGTTGAAGCCGAATAGGTTATGTGGTAATATACACTATGAATTTACAATTAAAGACAATTTGTATATAAGAACTTTAGACTGTATTGTTTATACCGAAAATCATTCAAAATTTGGTATATACCACACACGTTTAGACATTAAGCTAATTACACTATTTTTAAGGTTGATATGGCAGACGATAAAAAACAAGACTTCAAGAAAAATATTCCGAATGGGTTCATTTGGTTCTTAATGGCAGCCTTTTTTCTTGCTTTAATGGTCCAGAATTTTCTTGAAACAAGTTTTGCTAAAGTTGCCTTTAGCTATCAACTCGAAGCACTTGTTAACTTGCAGCTGATTCAGCCTGAAGATAGCCGAAAGACGGCCATCAATGATAACCTAGTTACTTTTAGTGGTCGTTTCCGCGATCGGCTTACAGAGGATGGAAAAAATCGTTATAAATTCCTGGAGCTGCTCAATACAAATCACGATCTCATCAGTCAAAAAGATAGGCTAGACAAAGAGTTAAGTGCACAAAAGTTAAAAATCGTTGATGCCGCTGATTGGTTTTTGCAACTTTCCGGCCTAGCTATTCCTCAGAATGGGTATGTGGTCGTTGATTCCCTCTATAACAATCCTGAAAAAGATAATAGCGTTGTCATTACAACGCTTTCTAAAAAAAATGCGGTTAGTTTTACCGACCTGCAAAAGAGTTTTGAAGGGTTAAGTCCTTCTTCTTCCTCGGCAAGTCTACGTGATTTTGGAAAACAAGTAAGTGATCTCGTGAGTGCTTTTCGATCGCCTATGCTCGGCATCGGCAATGAACCCCTGAAGCAAAAATTAAAAGTCATCGATAAAAGAGTTGAAGATGTCAATAATAACGAAAAAATTCAATCCAGCGATAGATTGCAAGTTTATGCAACTGTTTTGATCGATTTGAAAGAGATCGTCAACGACTTAAATCAATTTGAAGATCATGTCCGTTTAGTCAAATTGCGCAGCGTGCGCAATTACCAAGATTCCTTAGATGAATATGGGAATCTCGTCGCAAAACTAGAGGATAATGGGGCACAACTTGATAAATCTCGCCAATCCGTAGCTAGTGTCATTTGGTTCTTTAATAATCAGGAGCTTTCTACCAGAGCTCTGGAAAAGCAGGATCCTGAGCAATATAATCATTGGTTCACGACTGCTAAGGAAGAATGGGATAGCTTTACAACCAATCGCGGCGGGATTTTCAAAGCTCCGGATCAACCTCTGAATTTAGTTCTGGAAAAAACATTTAAAAGTGAAGAACCTGCTCCTAATTATTTCAGCTATCTTCTAACGGCATTGCCTTTAATTTTGATTGTATTGGTCCTCTACTTCGTATTTTCAAGACAAATGAAGGGAATGGGCTCAAATGCAATGAACTTTGGAAAATCGCCAGCTAAGCTTTTGGTTAAAGGAACAAACAAAATCACTTTCAAAGATGTTGCCGGCATTGATGAAGCTATTGAAGAATTGCAGGAAATTGTCGACTTCCTTAAAAATCCTCAAAAATTTACTGCTCTTGGCGGCCATATTCCAAAAGGGGTTCTATGTATAGGCCCTCCAGGTACAGGTAAAACCCTTATTGCTAAAGCTGTAGCGGGTGAAGCTGATCGTCCTTTCTTCTCAATTTCAGGTTCTGATTTTGTCGAAATGTTTGTAGGGGTAGGTGCAAGCCGTATTCGCGATCTTTTCGACCAGGCCAAGAAGAGCGCTCCTTGCATCGTCTTTATCGATGAAATCGATGCTGTCGGTAGACACCGAGGAGCAGGCATTGGCGGCGGACACGATGAAAGAGAGCAAACGCTCAATCAGCTGCTTGTCGAAATGGATGGTTTTGACACTAATGAGGGTGTTATTTTAGTGGCAGCCACAAACCGTCCCGATGTTTTGGATAAAGCATTGTTGCGCCCTGGCCGTTTTGATAGGCGCGTTGTCATCAACCTTCCGGATATTAAGGGGCGTTTTGACATTTTAAAAGTCCATGCCCGCAAAATTAAAATGGATCCTTCCGTCGATTTGATGTCTATAGCGAGATGTACACCGGGTTGTTCCGGTGCTGATTTGGCTAACTTGTTGAATGAAGCCGCTTTGTTGGCTGCGCGCAAGGGACGTACTGCAGTGACAGCCCAAGAGACGACAGAAGCCAGGGATAAAGTCCTTTATGGGAAAGAAAGACGCAGTCTTGAAATTGATGAAAATGAAAAGAAGACAACAGCCTACCATGAATCAGGCCATACAGTTGTAGCTCTCTGTGTAAAACAGGGAGATCCTATCGATAAGGTGACTATTATTCCGCGAGGGATGTCCTTGGGAGCGACGATGTTCATGCCTAAGAAAAACCGTGTCAGCTATTGGAGAAATGAGTTATTGGATCAAATGGCGGTGTTAATGGGTGGACGAGTTGCGGAAGAGGTTTTTGTAGGAGATGTTTCCAGCGGGGCCCGGCAAGATATTGAACGTGCGACTCAGATTGCCCGCAGCATGGTCTGTGAATGGGGTATGAGTGATAAATTGGGGGCTGTCGCTTACGATGACCGTTCTGAAAATAATCAGTATGGTTTTGGAGGTAGTTCATCCAAAAATTATTCTGAAGAGACCGCCAAAGCTATCGATGATGAAGTGCGGCGTATTCTAGATGAAGCGCATGTATATGCCGTTAAGATTATTAAAGAGCACCGCGATCATGTAGAAGTGATGACGCAAATGCTGATTGAATTTGAAACACTTGATTCCGAAGATATTCAAAAAATTGTCAATAATGAGTGGAGCATTGAGTGGAAAAGAGAACGCCTTAAAGTTGCTGAAGAATTGCATAAAAAAGCTTCTGTAGTACCACCGCCACCTCCACCGGAAGCATCGGCACCATCGACACCGGCAACAGTCGGGGCTTAATTGTCGTTAAATTTAGGAAAAGCGGTGACTTGTCACCGCACTCCAAATTTATTTTTCGGTTTTTTTAATTTTTTTTGAGTAAGCACAATCTTTTGCTTGAGTGATAACCCTATTATATGATAGGCTTACTGTTTTCAACTGAAGAATTCTACCGGAGAATGTCATGTCTAAAGTCTGTCAAGTTACTGGCAAAAAGCCTGTTAGTGGATTCAAATACGCTATTCGCGGGATTGCCAAAAAGAAAAAAGGGATCGGCCTTAAAATTACAGGAAAGACGAAACGTCGTTTCCAGCCGAATCTTATGAAAAAACGCGTGTGGTTTGGAGATGAAAATCGCTTTATCACTCTTCGTCTTTCCGCTGCTGCATTGCGCACGATTGATAAGTTGGGGATCTCTTCTGTCATTCGCAAAATGCGTGCCGAAGGCGCTTCAGTATAAGCTACTTCGTAAGAGGTATAAATGCAAAGGCGCAAAGATTTTAAAACGATGGTTTTCGTCGTTTTAAAATCTTTGCGCCTTTCGTTTAAAAAGCTTCTTAATGCAAGGGTAGCCATGTGTCTTTGACATTATAGCGCTTGTTAACGTGCTTATTTCTAGCCTGCTCAATTATAGCGTCATCTGAATTCGTTGCTATTTTATCAATAGCCTTTTTGTATTGATCGACCCTTACTTTTAATTTCTTTATATTTTCCCAATCTTTCAAAGTTATGGTTTCAGGATGATCCATAAAATTTTTCAGCTCATCCTTATTTATAGCAAAGAGTTTATAAGGATCCTCATTTTTCTTGATAAGAGAGGTAAGCTCCAGCCGCAGTGTTATTAGCAGGGCATTATCGACGTGGGAAGTTGCTTTTTTTGAATTTCCTGAAGCATCGTCAGCCAAACCAAGCAGTCTTTCAGCTGTTATTTTACGCAGCCCCTCAGCCAAAGCTTCTTCAACTTTTGTATAATTTGTTTTAGACATATTTCATTCTCCTAGGGTACATCTTCACGAGTGCCGGCACTTGTTAACATGACCCACTTAGGTTCCCCAATACTAATTATGCGCTAAAAATAATTTTAATTCAATAAAAGTGTTTTCTCTTCCCTTGCAGTGATCTCAAAATTTTGGTATAAACCCAGAAAACAAGGGATTTTTTTATGGAAGAATTAGTAGCTGATATCGTAGTGATAGGATCGGGCCCTGCAGGTCAAAAAGCCGCAATTCAGGCAGCTAAACTTGGAAAATCTGTCATTGTCGTTGAAAAACTCGTCAGTCCGGGAGGGTATTGCCTTTATGCCGGGACTATTCCTTCAAAAACAATCCGGGAAGCAATTATCGATTTAACGCGCTTCAATGAACGCAGTTTTTACGATTTTCACTTTGAACCTTGCGAGCTGACTCTCCCATCGCTGGGAAATCGATTGAATAAAGTGATTGAAGAAGAAAGAAATATTATTAACAGGCAGTTTAAGAAAAACAACGTACGATTGATCGGTGGGACGGCCCGTTTTGAAAATCCCGATGTTCTGCTTGTTGTCGACGATGGAGATCATATCCTTTATCAGATTAGAGCCACTCGATATATGATTGCTACCGGATCTAAGCCTCGCAACCCCCCCTGGCGTGCCTTTTGACCATGAAGTCATATTAGATTCTACGAGTCTGCTCAAAATTACTAAAATCCCCAAATCCGCTATTGTCCTTGGTGGAGGAATCATTGGTTCTGAATACGCAAGCTTCTTTGCTCCATTGGGTACTGAAATCACTGTCATTGATAAAAAAGATCATATTCTTCCTATGCTCGATGCTGAAATAGGCATTCATCTTCAGACGGCTTTGACGGATATTGGATTAACTTTCATGGGCAATAAAGAGCCTGATATTATCGCTCGAAAAGGGGATAGAGCCTACGTTAAATTTAAAGATGGAACAGAGCTTGAAGCCGATGTTCTTTTGTATGCTTTGGGACGTACAGCAAACCATGAATGGCTCCATTTAAGAAATGCCGGTATTCAAGTTAATGAAAGGGGCTATATCCCAGTTAATGATCTCTTTCAGACGGTGCAGTCTCATATTTATGCTGTCGGGGATGTGATTGGCGGACCATGTTTAGCGTCGACAAGTATGGAGCAAGGGCGGCTAGCTACGTTGCATGCCTGCGGTGTGCAAACACATCGTTTTCCATCGGTTTATCCGATTGGAATATATACCATTCCGGAAATTTCCTGTTGCGGATATACGGAAGAGGATCTGAAAGCTCTTGGATTCCATTATGAGGTGGGTAGGGCATATTATTATGAGATTGCCCGCAGTCACATGGTGGGAAGCAATACAGGCATGTTTAAGATTCTATTCCATGCAGAAACTTTAGAGATTCTAGGGGTGCATATTGTCGGCAGGGCTGCTACGGAAGTTATTCACATCGGACAAGTTGCAATGAGCTTTAAAGCCAGGATTAATTACTTCATCGATCAGGTATTTAACTATCCAACCTTTGCCGAGG
>Ga0207123_1001_pt1 | contig 112462 bp, 91 predicted proteins | sample Alteio_BWMinHeat_39_FD_153503 | JGI IMG/M metagenome (GOLD analysis project Ga0207123, IMG submission 153503) | Enriched cells from forest soil in Barre Woods Harvard Forest LTER site, Petersham, Massachusetts, United States -... | ecosystem: Environmental > Terrestrial > Soil > Temperate forest >... | reverse complement strand
CAACAATTAAATATATGTTTTTTTTAATTAAAATAAACAATTTTCTTGATTTTTAATATAATTTGAGTTATATTTTGTTTTTTATTAACAAAGAGATTTTTATGACAGCATTTAATACTATAGCTAATTCTATATCGGAGCTCTATCGTCCGGATAATCGTCCGGGTGACTCCCTTCTGCAATCACAGCGTGGCGTTAATCGTGAATGGCGGCAAATCATTTCCCCTCCGCGACGACTAAATTCTTTTACGCAATGGATGCAAAGAACTCCTTTACGTAATAAAATTGTTGATGTCGTTTCAAGGATTATTCACATTGTTAGCTTGATTATACCAACTATATTAGCCTATGGGCTAGGCCTTGTTGGAGTTCTTATCAAGGCTTGTTATCCAACGCCTGTCATTCCACCATTACCATCGTATCAACAACTTATTCGGGCAGGATCTCCTCCTCAGGAGCCTTTACAAACTCTTTCTACTAGAGCGCTTTCGAACGCACTGGCAAACAATATGAATTTAGCAAATCCCATGCACAGGAATTTGTTTAATTACGGATCGGAATTTTTGGACAGGCGAGATCAGATCAATTTGTCAGTGGCTATTCGTGGTGGAGTTGCCCCTCAGGAGCGTGTACAAAGTATTTCTACGCGAGTGCTTATGCCCGCGCTAGTCAGCAATACGATTTTTGCAGATCGTCTGTATGATGATTTGTTTAATTATTTAGGTTCTGAATTTTTAGAAACGCGAGATTTGATCGGTTTGTCAGCGACTTCGCGCGGTACTTATCAGCGTATGCGTTCACCAATCATTTGGCAACCCATTCTTCACGAATATAGAATTTGGGGCGCAACCAAATATGTTCTTCAGCATATCCGTAGAAATAATCAAGCTCCCGGCTATGCTCTTGTTCCGGTAAATGCTCTTCCAAAGATTCATCCTATGGATCAATTGCGAGCTTACCATCGTATTTTAATGGAAAATGAAGGTTCGCAGAAAAACCAAGTCTTTGATTATTTGGCTAGATTGATGGTTGGCGGACCACTTGCCTTTTATGAGATCCCTAAATTAAGTCCGGCTGATGCAACATCACTGCAGGTTGAAGACATGCCGGCCTCTATAATTAGGGGCGTGGATGCAAAGAATAAGGTGTTTTTCGCGATGCTTGTTAGGGATCGTACTTCATTAATTCCAACGCCGGAAGTTTTGGTTTTTGTCAATCAAGGGGAAAACGGCAGGATAAATGATTCATGGCTCCAAGTGGCAAATGGTGTCTGGGGACCAAACGAGGTTAAAATTCAAGAACAGAATGATTTAAATTACATCTTAGCGCTTTTCAGGCGGGAAGATCTTACCACAAGAAATGACATCACGAGCGCTAAATTAAAAGCGTCTATTGAGATCGTCGAGGTTTAAGCAAATTTTATTTACCGGTGTATTTCTTTTTGAGTTGGCGCAGGGCGTTTTCTAGCTCCTTGCGCTCTTCTTTTTCCATGCGGTCGATGAATAGAACCCCGTTCAGGTGGTCGTTTTCATGAAGAATATTGCGTGCATACAGATCGGAGTATTCTTTAACAAAAAGATTTCCATTAATATCGGTTGCTTCAACTTTAATGCGAACCGGACGAGGAACTTCGCCGTAAATATTCGGCATGGAAAGACATCCTTCGCCTATGTATTCTTGTTCAGGACTAAAACCAAGGATCTTTGGATTGATGAAAATCTCTGTTGGACCTTGCTCCCATTGTTCATCGCCCTTTTTGATCGGAATACTACGTACGAATAAGGCTAAAGAACGTCCGATTTGAGGAGCTGCCAATCCGATGCCGTCATGGGCAAACATCGTTTCCTCCATATCGATAACGAGTTGCCGAATTTCATCGGTAATAAGATCGACGCGTGCCGCTTTTTGACGTAAGAGCGGATTTCCATAATAAACAAGTGATAAAATCATATTAGATATTTTAGTTGGTTTGATGTCCTTACATCCTTATTATACACAATTTAAAGTATCTTGAAAAGGTAAAATGAAGGACCAACCAACGTCATCTGCATGCGCTTTATGCGCCTCCGAACTCTCTCAACACAGTATCATAGATGGTGTTAATCGCTTTTGCTGCACCGGATGCCACACAGTTTTCAATATCCTTGCCGTTAAAAACCAACTCGATGGATATGCCAGCCATCCATTGTTTCTCCAGGCTTTGCGCTCGGGTATTATCTCCAATCCGGCCTTGTTAGAGCATATCCAACGCCAACAAGCTGAAATCAGGGATGGAGAGCGAGAAAAGCTTCACCTTGAAATCGGAGAAATGTGGTGCCCATCCTGTGCTGAGATCATTCGACTCATGCTCCTTAGGGAAAAGGGAGTGATTAATTGTGTAATCGATTATTCAACAGATTTGGCAGGCATAGAATTTTCTCCCCGTTATATTTCAAAAGATAAAATTATCCAAGTGATCAGTCAACTTGGCTACATCCCGCATTCCCTCGATAATACCGAACGCAAGGCTGTAAGTAAGGATTTATATTTACGCTTTATTGTAGCAGCATTTTGCTCTCTCAATAGCATGATGTTTGCCTATCCATTATATGCGACTTATTTTAACTACGATGGCGAAGGGTATGGCTCTTTGTTCGCATGGCTTTCCTTATTTACCTCATTGCCAGTTGTGACCTACAGCGCGTGGCCTATCTGGCGCCGTTTTCTCGGCAGCCTCAAAACCGGACTGTTTGGCATGGAAACATTGGTGGCAATCGGTGTAGGTTCGGCCTTTGCCCTTTCGCTATTCGAGTTGTTGAACGATGGAGATAAGGTTTATTTTGATTCCATGACCGTTATCATCGTTTTTGTTTTGCTGGGTAAGATCATTGAATCTAAGGCAAAATTTTCTGCCAAAGAAGCTTTATTCCGTCTAAGCAGATCCACGCCCAGGCGCGGACGAAAATTACTTCCCGATGGATCACTGCAATTTGTTTTAGTAAAAGAAATTGCAAAGGGAGATCAGCTTGCAGCCTATCCAGGTGAAAAAATTGTATTGGACGGAATTGTCACAGAGGGGAATGGCAGTTGTGATGAATCCTTGATGACCGGGGAATCGGTCCCTTTAGTTAAGAAGGAAGGTTCAGGAGTTTTAGGGGGAACTATTCTTTCTCAAGGGCACCTGACCTATAGGGTGACAAGTAGTCCGGAGGAAACAGCATTGCACAAAATCATTCAAATGGTAGAGCATGATATTGGCCATAAATCAGTCTATGTGCGTGCTGCAGATCGAATTGTGAGATGGTTTGTTCCTTCCGTGATAGCTTTGGCGGGATTGACATTTGCGTTATATATCTTAATATCTGGTATGAATACGCCCGGTGTCTATGAGGCAGCATTTTTAAGAGCATTGGCTGTTTTATTGATATCTTGTCCGTGCGCTATAGGCATTGCCGCACCGGCGGCAGAATCGTATCTGCTCAATGGATTAGCAGCTTTGGGGGCTATCGTGCGCAACCGTGGCTGCTTGCAATATTTGGGAAGAGAAACTTTACTCGTTTTTGATAAAACAGGAACGATTACCGAAGGACGCTTTAAAGTTTGCGGTGGATTGGATAATTTTAACGAACATCATCGGCGAATCCTTTATAGTTTAGCTTCTCAATCCACACATCCGATTGCCTGCGCTGTAGCTACTTCATTGTTCGATACCGAGAAATGTTCTGTCATCGATATGCAAGAAGTTATCGGACATGGATTAAAAGGGAATGTAGATAGAATTCAATACTATTTTGGTTCAGCCCGTTTTATGAAACAGCAAGGGATTGAGCTGGCAGTGGAGTTTAGTGATGCTATCGATGGGGTATTTACAAGTGTTTATTTTGCAAATGGAGAACGCATTCTTGCGCACTTGCAGCTGGGAGATGAAATACGTGTAGAGGCATTGAATCTAGTGGATCAATTGCAACCTGCTCAATCGATTTTGCTTTCAGGTGATTCTAAAGAGCCTGTTGAGAAGGTTGCCAAGCGCTGCGGATTCAATACATGGCATGCTGAATTTACGCCTTTAGAAAAGCGGGAATGGATAACGAGCAGTATAGCCGCTGGAAATATCGTTTGCATGGTCGGCGATGGGATCAATGACGCCCCGGCGCTCACAGCAGCTCATGTAGGTATTTCTGTTGTTTCAGCTTCTGATATGTCCATTCAAGTGTCAGATATTCTCCTGACAACCGACCGTTTAAGTGTTTTGGTTAAAATCAGGGAGTTGGCACAGCGTGGACGAAAAATTGTGAAGCAAAATTTATTTTGGGCCTTTTTTTATAATATCATCGGCATATTTTTGGCGATGTTTGGCTTGCTTTCGCCCATTTTTGCCGCCATCGCCATGTCTATCAGCAGTCTGACAGTTCTATTTAATGCCAGGAGATTAAGTTAAATGTGGACAGTCTACATCATTCAAACCGCATCAGGGAAGTACTATACAGGGATAACGACGGATATAGAGCGCCGTTTTGAAGAGCATCAAAAGAAACAAAAAGGAGCCCGTTTTTTTCATTTATCGGCTCCTGAAAAGGTTGTGTATAGCGAGCAGCACCCAAACCGCTCGGAAGCGTCAAAAAGAGAGTGTGCGATCAAAAAGATGAGTCGGAATGAAAAGCAAAAGCTCATGGCGTAGCTACAAATTCTCTCCCCCCGGGTTTGCCCCTCTGGGGCTACACCCGGGGCAATGAATAGCGCCGCTTCTCCGAAGCTCAATAATTTGTATGGGTTTCCCACAGTTTGCCCCTCCGGGGCTACACTGTGGGCTATGAATAGCGTCGCTTCTCCGAAGCTTAGCAAAGCTAATTCTAAAATACATTTTTTTTCGAAGGTTCAGCAATACTATTGAAGAGGTCAACTTAAAGAAATTTATCTTTCTTGCCCGGAGGGCTTCCACAATGTAGCCCAGGCTGAGGAACGAAGCCTGGGTTAGGTTGAAATAAAAATCCAGCCCCGGAGGTGGCGACACACACTTTTGTTTAAGAAAATGAGTTATTTAGCTTGGATGTGTGTCGCCTCCTCCGGCCTGAGTTTACAAGTTATTTTCATCGTCTAACGCAACCTTTTGATCCATAATCAGTTATATTTTTCTAAATTACCGAGTAGGGTAATACACGAAAAATATAACTGATTCTGAATCAAAATGTTGCATTATACTCAGAAAATAACTTGTAAACTCAGGCCGGGGCTTAACCTTTTTTTCGAATCTAACCCAGGCTTCGTTCCTCAGTCTGGACTACATTGTGAAAGCCCTCCGGGCAAAAAATGTGCTTTATTTAAGTTGATGCCATAGCGCCGCTTCTCCAAAGCTTAACACTGGCTCTTCAATAGCATTGCTGAACCAACATTGGAGTATGCCGCTTTTTTCGGTTTTTGCAACACCCTCCAAACGCTTCGCGCACCTTTTATACTTAGTATTTTATATCTAAACTTAACGGCATGCCCCGGATGTAGAGTAAAGCAAGGTATTCGTTTTTGCGATCACCCCACTATAAAATGTGTTAGATATTCTTTGCTTCTTTTTGTCTCCGCGTATCTGCGTTAATTTTTTTCTTATGCGCCATAGCATATTCTAAACATTTAGTCTTTTTTTGAGAAGCGCTTGGAATAACACGGAAATCTTTTGTTTTCCTGCTTCATTTGTTAGGCCTATATTTATTATTCGTAGAGTCAATTCAGTAAGTTGATCCTTACCTTGTAATGGTTTTAACTTAAGCGATTCTACAAGGTCAACCATTATCTTAGCCCGTACCTCAGGAGAGAAACTGTACAATACTTTTTGGGCTAGCTCTGTTAATTCTTCATCATCAGGGGAGGTCTTTGCCGGAGCTGCTGATGATGATGCTGGTGCTGCCGAAGCAGTTTTAGCAGAAGGTGTATATGATGTAGAAATGTTAAAACTCTTAATTAGATTATCGTTACTTTGAGTACTAATAAGCGACATAACTTACCTCGTGTTTTTTTTTGTTAAAAATATTAATATATTAAAAGATAATAGTACTTTTTTTAAAAAACTTATTTATTAATAACACTTTATTTATTAAAGTTCAATAGGAATTTCAGCTGATTAGTCCCCAGTCCATTGGGGTGCCTTTTTCGATATCCATGGAAGCTTTTTTCCCTAAGATTTCTTCAAAGTGCTTGGTATGCATCCCGAAGCCCGGTCGGATGGAACGTACATTATCATTCGTAAAGACTTCGCCTTTCAACACATCTTTGACGACAAATAGCGATCGCGAATGCTCGCGTGCTTTGATTGCTTTTTTAGAGAGTTCGTAGTCGATTTTTCCTAGCGCTTTTTCGGTCTCTCTTACGGACGAAACCATTGCGGCAAATTCGACAGGATCCAACGAAAAGCTGGCGTCCGGACCACCCAAAACCTTATCCAAAATAAAATGCTTTTCGACGATTCTGGCCCCAAGCGCCACTGCCGCAGAAGGTACGGCATTGCTAAGGGTATGGTCGCTTAAGCCTACAATGACATTAAATGTTTCGGCTAAATTGGGAATGGTGAGCAAATTCATTTCTTCAAGCGGTGCCGGATAAGCAGAGGAACATTTTAACAATGCAATTTGATGATTGCCTGCTTTGTGACATGTTTCTACAGCAAGTTCTATATCGGCCAAGGTAGCAATGCCTGTGGATATAATGACGGGTTTGCCTTTTGAAGCTACGTATTTTATTAGGGGAATGTCGGTGATTTCATACGATGCAATTTTATAGGCAGGGACATTAAATTTTTCAAGGAAGTCTACAGCTGTACGGTCGAAAGGGGAGGAAAAACAAACCAGACCTTCCTCTTTAGCAGCATTCATGATAGCTCCAGTCCATTCCCAAGGCATATAAGCATCCTTATACAACTGATAGAGGGTTATTCCATCCCAAATGAGCCCTTGGTTGATCTGAAAATACTCTTTATTGCTATCCATTGTGATTGTATCGGGAGTATAATGTTGCAGTTTTATCGCATCAGCCCCTGCTTTTTTTGCAGCTTTAACTGTTCTTAGGGCGATTTCAATATCCTGATTGTGATTAGCAGAGAGCTCTGCAATGATAAAGGTGGGGGTTGCTTGAGAAATAACGTAAGAGCCGATCTGTAAGGTATTGGTCATGACGCAAAAATCCTATTTAAGAGTGAATCATCCAAATCGAATACTTAGTGATTGTATAAAAACAACTTTTAAAATTCTTGAGGGAAAATTGTTGCCTATCTCTTCTGAAATTGAGCCTAATGAGATGAATTATTAACCGCGAAGCGGTGGCAGCATATAGCCCCATGCGTGAGCATGGGGTAGATAATTTATAAACACTAGCCGTGAAACGGCGGCAGGAATCAACGACATTCTGTCGCCGTTTCACGGCTGGTGTTTATAAATTATCTACCCCATGCTCACGCATGGGGCTATATGCTGCCACCGCTTCGCGGTTATTAAAGCCGTATATTAAATCCAAATGTGGGTGCGATAAGCAAGAATTCTTCCTCAAGAGTTGTAAAAGTTGTTTTTATACGATCCCTAAAATCTTCTTCATATTAATTTGTCCGTCTTGTATCGAATCTGAGTTCTAATGGTCTTATTTGGAATAAATGGATGCTTCGACAATTCACTATTTTCGGATTCTAGCAAAAACCAATAAAAAGAATCAAGGCCGCAAGCAACGCTTAATGTGCTGGCGCCGCCGAATCGACTGTTGCATTCGATAATTTGAGGTTTGTTGTTTTCATCGATTATGACTTGCCAGACGGCATGTCCGTATAAACCCAATTGTTCGCCAGCTTTGGAGCATAATTCGATGATTTCCGGGCTATTAAAAGTCGTTGTAATTTGTGATTCCCCATTAACGACCAATATCCTTTTTCTGGCAATACCACCCTTAGCTTTGCCTGCTTTGTCATAATAGATATCGACGCTGATTTCTTCCCCTTTTATAAAAGGTTGGAACATTGGATGTTCGAGTTTCAAGCTATGGTTTAGCGCGTTTGATCGATCTAAATTTAATCCAATGCTTCTTGAACCCGCTCCAAATTGTTCTTTTACGACAAAAGATGCAGCATCTAAATTGTCGATTGTATTTGTAGTTTTAATCGTTGGAAAGTTTTTCTTTTCCAGTGTCTCGGCAAACTTCAGTTTATCGATGCATGATTCTATGGCTTTCGCTTCAGAAATCATAATCGCTATACCATGTTTGGAAAAGAAGGTCATATTCTTGGCAAACCAAAGTAGCTCACCATCACGTGTGGGTATGATGGCTTTGATATTATTGCTTTTGCAGTACTCTAAAAACGAATTTAGATTGATGTCTGATAGTTTTTCGATTTCATAAAAATGATCTACAAAATAGGAGCCAATGCAGTTTTTATCTATATCTGCACCGATGATTTTGCCTTCGTTACCCAATTTTTTGGAAGCGGCTTTGACAGCGAGGATCAAAGGGACTTTATCTGATAAACTTGTGATGAGGATGTTAAAGTTTGTTGGCTTCATATTCTTTCTTCAAATACCCGTGGATTAAGGAATCTACAAATACATTGTTGATAAGCACATATTCTCTCATTCTGCCTTCTAAAACAAAGCCAGATTTTTCTAAAATTGCGATATGAAGAGGTCTTATGTCGTAAGTTTCACCACACAATCTATTTAATTTTAAATCTTCAAAAGCCACCATTTTGATCAATGCCAAAAAATTAGTGAAATCTGTTTCGTAAATTACTGTATTTTTAGTTCTTTCTGTAGCGGCTAAAAAGGATACTTCAGCTCTTTTAGAGGTGAAGTCCGTATGGACCAATCCGCCATATCCTATGCATACGTCATTGAGGAGATAACTGAACAGCAAAATTTTAGGTTCTTTTTGGATAAAAGAAGGAAGAATGGTGTGAGTGTAGTAATGAAGTTGGTCTTGGTCGGTCAGTGGATGGGCTTGACGCAGGATATCGATTTGAGTGTTACGCCAATCTTTTATAAGATAGAGATCTTCTTTTCGAAAGGGGACGATCTTGTAATTTCCCAACGAAAAAGTATTTTTATTTAAAATTTGGTACATTTCTCTTAACTTTTAGTGTCATCATATAAAGTATTAAAAAGCCACTACCGAGACAATTGCAGAAGTCAAACTATAGAGCATTGAAAATGCGGCTTGCTTCAGCCCAGGCAGAAGGGAGCTCTGAAAGAGTGACCGGAGGCCTGGGTAGACTTCATAAAAAGGACAGAGCCCTGAAAGGGAGACTCAAAAACGCTTTGAGATATAACAAAAGAGCCTCCCTTTCAGGGCTCCGTCCTTTTTATGAAGTCTACCCAGGCCTCCGGTCGCTCTTTCAGAGCTCCCTTCTGCCTGGGCTGGAGCAAGCCGCATTTTCAATGCTCTATAGTTTGACTTCTGCAATTGTCTTGGTAGTGGTTTCTTAATATACCTTATGTGAAGACTTGATTAGTTTCAATTTTTTCTTATTCAGCTGATTTTACTTTATCCCATGCTTTATTGTAATACGTTGAGGCCGGCCCAATATTTTTTATCAGTTCCGAATTAGCGGCAACACCACCTGTTGGAAAAAGAATCTGATTGTTTTTTAAGCTGAGTGGCAATTTTTCGTATGCAGCTGTATTCGGAATTAAAAATTTGGTGAATGCAATGTTTTCTGCAGCGACTTCAGGATCCATCAGATAATTGAGAAAAGCATAAACAAGTTCTTTATGCTGAAAGTCTTTTGAAATGCAAATAATATCGATAGAGAGGATCGCACCTTCCTCGGGTAGAACACAGGTTACCTCTGGATTTTCATCTGAAACTAGCAACAGTTCACCCATGAAGCCTTGAACGGCTAGAAATTCTCCGCTGGCAATCCCATCTTTATACTGTTCACTTTCGAATTTAGCCAAGTTCTTCTTCCAGTTGATAAGAACGCCAACCGCTTCGTTAATTTCGAGTTCATTGGTCGTGTTGAGGCTGTAGCCCAAGAACTTCAACGCCGCGCCGATGGCTTCGCGGGGATCGTTCAACATCGTCAGCCTGCCCTTTAGAGCTTTTTGATCAAAAATACCCCAGCTGGGATATTGGTAGCCTATTTTATCTTTTCTGTAGGCTATGCCTGTGGGTGTAATCAAAAATGGAATTCCATAGGCCGCAACTTGAGGTTCAAGTTTTTTTACATATGTTGGGTCGAGATATTGTATATTTGGAAGTAAAGATGGATCAAAAGGTTCTAGCATGCCTTGTTCAATAAGGAGGGGGGCGTAGTAGTTGCTTGAGGTAATCAAATCATATCCGGTGGCTCCTAATTGCAGTTTGGCAAACATCGATTCATTGGAATCGAAAGTATTGATGACCAAGCGGCAATGTTGCTCTTTTTCGAAACGATCTATTAGGCTTGGTTTGATGTAGTTTACCCAAGTGTAAAAGTGAATTTCCGGTTCGTCAGTACCGCAACCGCACATGAGCAGCATAAGAGAAAACAAACTTAAGGCTCGTATTCCTGATAATACCATTGAGATTCTCCTAAAAAAATATTATGAATATTGTGCTAAATATCTCTGCAAACCTTACAAAACTTCATCGATTCATGTCCTACCTTTGCGTTTTTGCGTTTAATAAATTAGACATGTTTCATTCGGACTCTTTTAGAGACAGTTTAACTGTATATTTGGTGTTTTAGTGTTTTTCTTTCAGCAGGGTTTGTGTGGCCCAAATTACAATAAATGTTATGACCAATAAAATAAACGAAAGAGCGTTAATAATAGGGGTAGATCCAAATTTTATCATGCTATACACATAGATTGGCAACGTCGTAGCACCCTTTCCTGCAACAAAAAAAGTGATCACAAAATCATCAATGGAAAGTGTAAAAGCTAACAAAGCCCCTGCAACAATTCCTGGGGCAAGCAGAGGAATCAATACACGCCTAAATACTTCCCATGCATTTGCTCCAAGATCCTGAGCAGCTTCTATAACGTTGTGATCGAAATTTTGCAGTCGAGCCAAAACCACCATTGTTACATAACTCAGGCAAAAAGTGGTATGGGCAATAAAAATTGTAAACAACCCAAGTTGTATATTCAAAAGTACAAAAAATAACAGCAAGGCAATTCCCATTAAAATATCGGGAATAATCAAAGGGGAGTAAATGAGTCCATAATGCACTTTTTGCAATTTTGACTTGAAGCGATACAAAGCTAAAGCAGCCATCGTACCTAGAATAGTTGAGGCAAAGGTTGCGCTGACGCCTATTATTAGAGATTTTTTCAGCGCGCTCCACATGGCGCGTTCTTCGAACAGTTGCTGATACCATTTCCAGGAAAAGCCAGTAAATACCCCGCCAAAGCGGGATTCATTGAACGAATTGACAATTAGGATGATGATGGGTAGATATAAGAAAACCATGACCAGCATGGTAATCATGAAAGGGAGGCGACTATGCTTCATTCCTTGCTATGCGCCTCCAATTTAAGTTTCTTGGATCTCGATTGCATGATAGCGATCATTCCCATCGGAACAATGACAACTAATGCTAGCAGTGCAGAAAGGGCACTTGCCTGCGGCAGATTACGGTCGATCAACGTTCGTTGGGCAATCTTATTGCCGATCATTTCATTTTGGGTTCCCCCAACGAGATCCGGTATGACATAAGCTCCAACGGCCGGTACAAATACCATTACCATTGCTGTGATAAGTCCTTTGCGAATACCTGGAATAAAAATTTTGCAAAAAGCATACAAACGCGTTGCTCCTAGGTCCATGGCTGCTTCAATGAGGTGAAAATTGAATTTTGAAGCTGCAGCATAAATGGGGAGAATTCCGAATGGCAGGTATGTGTATATCATTACCAACAGGACTGCACCTGAATTATATAATAGAGGGGTTTCGGCATTAACTAAGTGAAAAAACACCAAGACCTGTTTAAAAGTTCCTTCGGGATGGAGGAAGGATTTCCAGGCAAATATGCGAATTAGAAAGCTGCTCCAAAATGGAACGATAATCATTAAGAGTAATAGCGAGCGCAAACGAGGCTTGGAGCGGGCCAGATAGTAACCCACAGGAAGTGCCAAGGCAAGGCTTCCGACTGTCGTCAAAAAACTTAGCCATAGTGTCCGTACCATCAGGGTGAAATAATTGAAATCGGCAAGGCTTAAGATCGTATCAAAGGTCCAGCCGGGTTTTACGCCTCCATAAGCATTCACTGGTTTAAAGGCGATGCCAAAGACAACAAGCGTGGGTATTAAAAAAAACACAAACAGCCAGCCGAAAGAGGGGAGTGTAATGTATATTTCTATACGATCTTTTAAGAATTTAATTCTTTCTTTCATATGGGGGAGCCTGCATCAGCTCTATTGAATTTATCTAGAATAAAGCCATCATCGGCATGCCAATAGATCCACACAGCGTCTCCCCATTTAAGGGGTTGTTCATCTAAAAACCGACTATGTTGCTGAGTGACTGCGATCCGATGTCCTTCAACTTTTACCCAATAGTGGGTGTGGTCGCCTTTATAGACCAAATCTTCCACGATTCCTGAAAATAGATTCCTTCTAGGGTGATCTGGTGGACGGTCTCTTGCTATATGGATTTTTCCCGGACGAATGCTAAGGCATACGAGATCTCCAATGGAGAGTTGTTTATCGTTGAAGCAAAGGACATCGGGAAAGTGTTCGAGTTTTAGCAAGCTATATTCTGAGGATACCTTTTCGGCTACAATCCCATCGATGAAGCTTGTATCGCCAATGAAAGCGGCCACAAAACTTGTTTTCGGTTTTTCGTAGAGTTCGACGGGGGTGCCGATTTGTTCAACTTTAGTACGGTGAAGCACTGCTATGCGATCGCTAACAGCCATGGCTTCTGTCTGATCATGCGTAACAAAGACAAATGTGATGCCAACTTCATCGTGAATTCTATCCAATTCAAACAGCATCTTTTGTCTCAGTTTAAGATCGAGTGCCGCCAGGGGTTCATCCAGTAAAAGTACCTCGGGCTTATTAATGAGGGCTCGGGCTATGGCGACTCTTTGCTTTTGTCCACCGCTTATTTCATGTGGCATTTTGGATGCGTGAGGATGCATTTGGATGAGGGTAAGCATTTTTTCCACTTCAGATTGAATTTCATCTTCAGGGCGCTTGGCAACTCTTAAACCAAATGCGATATTTTCCCATAGGGATAGATGTGGGAATAGAGCGTAATTTTGGAATACTGTATTGACGGGTCGTTTGTGAGGAGGGAGGAGAGTGATATCCTGACCGTTCAATAGGATTCGTCCGCTGTCGGGTCGATCAAAACCGGCAACCAGGCGTAATAGAGTTGTTTTGCCGCAGCCGCTAGGGCCTAGCATGGAGAAGAATTCACCTTTTAGAATTGAAAAAGAGATGTTATCGAGGATTTTTGTATTTCCAAATTGTTTTGAAACATTTTCAAATAAAATGGAATCAGCCATCAAAACTCCTTAAAACGATAGAAAGTTGAAAAGTATCATTATCCTAGAAACGGCGATTATACAATCAGCTGTACTTTTTGAATAGTTCCAAATTTGAAGTGCGGTGACTCGTTACATACGCATTAGGTTAAGAAATCATAAACCTTTTGTGCTAAGCCGCGAATGCGGCATACGCATCAGGCTAAGGAATCGTAAGCCTTTTGTGTTAAGCCGCGAATGCGGCGGAAGCATATAGCCACAGGCGTCAGCCTGTGGTAAATTGAAAAGAAAATGTCAGCCGTGAAACGGCGACAGGAAGCATGGTGAATGTTCACACTGGTTTTTTCTGCCGCCGTTTCACGGCTTCCTGTATAATTGATTCAACCACAGGCTGACGCCTGTGGCTATTTGCTTCCGCCGCATTCGCGGCTTAGCACAAAAGGTTTACGAACTCTTAGACTGATGTGTATCTGACAAGTCATCGCACTCCAAATTTATCAACTCAGCTCTTCTATTAAACATGTTTTTTTAGACCCATCAGTTGGTCGCGTCTAAAGGAGAGTTCTGCCATATTCTTAAGATCTCCAATAATCGCTAGATGGATTGGTAGTAGATTGTCAGGTGTTAAGGTGTATTCAGTCCCTAGATATGAACAGGGAAAGCCTATGGATATAATTGCATCCAAAGCGGTAAAAAAATCCACATAGCTTTGATTGTTATTAATATGAGCTATGCTTTTATCGAGCTTGTCGAGTTCTTTTGCAAGTTCCTGATGTGCGAAATCCTCAGTCCCATAAACTTTTTGAGACTTGCATATTTTTGAAAGATTTATAGAAAGTTCTTCTTTAACATCTTTTATCATGATATTAGCCTGAGCGAGCCAACCAGCGACACCAAGCTTTGTTGCTGCAATGCTTTCTTCAAAAGATTTGTGGATACATTCCAGCTGACTTACCAAACAAAATAATTGCTGTTGGAGTCTTTTACAGGAAGCTGTTTTTATTTGAAGTTTTAATTCTAAATCCTTGGCTTGATCAAGAGCTTTTATTCGTGTTTGTATATCCCTTTCGTTTTTTTCTAAAACTGAAATTTCTTCTTTTTTGGTATTAATTTGGTGGCCAACGGACTCTAAATTAGACTGTGATAAGGTTAATAAATCTTGGATTTCTTTTTTACGCTGGTCGAAATTAACAGTATCCTCATTAAATTTAAGTTGTAGGGACGTTACGGATTCGGTAAGTCGAAAGTGCTGCTGATTTAAATCGTCCAATGTTTTCTTAAGAAGGTCAACTTTTTTGGCTACGGCATCTTCATCGATTCGTTTGAGGCGGTTTTTTAAATCTTTAAATGCCAAATATGAGGTGTCGATACGGCCAAATAGCTTAAGTAGATCGAATATGAAACCACCTATCCCGCAATCGGCTTTGCGTATGAAAGTAATACCATTACGAGTAATTCCGCATGCCGCTAAGGTGCCGGCGGCTGTTTCTTGATGAATTATATCTAAATCGGTGCGTAAGTTTCGGCAAAAGTCAGGATCTTGCATCAAGTGCTCAGATATGCGCATATAAAAACCTCGAAATTGGGGAGATAATACCGAAAATGTTTATCTATTCAAGAATTATTAAAAAGAAAAAGTTTGTGTCTTTACTGATGAGGCTTACACCACTGGACGGCACGTTTAAAGATATGGTTGAATGTTTCGACAATGATGGGGCGGGTATAGGGAGTAAAGCGGCTAGAGGGAGTGAGATCAATAGGAGAAAGAAATTGTAAACACTCTTTGGCCAAAATTTTAATCATAAAACTCAAGGAAATGGTTTTGTCACTTTGGAGAAGCATTTTGAATATTTTGAATTGGTTTTCTCGGAAGGGGGTTTTAGATCCACGCAGACAGTTATAGGCCCATTGGACTATATCGTCTAGATTGAACCGTCGTGGAGTGACTGAAAGAACTAAAGCCATTTTTTCATCGTTTGCAGCAGATACTGTGTTTATTAATCCTCTCTCGATACATATCATATCTCTGTTATACCGTGAAATGCGTCTAATGGCTGCTAGCGCTGCGGGACGCTGAATTAAAGCAGCGAGTTCGTCTCGACTGAAAACAGGTCCGGCAGGTTGGTCGTTAGGTGGATACCACGTTATTGGTAAAGAAGTATAATCCTCAAACAAAGAGATAAACTCCTCCAATTTTTTTTTAACCACAGGCTTTAATCTATTTGCTAAAGCGGCAACGGATTCATCTTTTCCGCGAGGAATTCCAAGCTGACTGGCCGTGGCTACCACAGAAAGATCTTTAAACCTTCGGGAAAGCTGGGGCATATTAAGAGTGCTGTCCATATCTAAAAATGTAAACAGAGTACACGCTGAGCCGGGATCTATTGTGCTTAATGACATCAGAGAACCTATATGTTTTTTATATTTAAAAAATTAATAATATCGAAAACATTGTTATTTGTAAAGTAATAAAATTACTTATAAATTGAATATAAATAAAGAAGCACATTCAATAAAAAAAGTATTAAAATAAATTGTTATAAAAAATGGGTTTTTTAGGAAGAATTGTGGGACTCATTTTTTTCATCTTTTGACCGCTGCCGCGGTATAGAACAAGTTAAGGGTAACACTTTTGAGTTGAATAAAGTTCCTTTTTGCCACGGTAGAGACAATTGCAGAAGTCCGACATAGAGCATTGAAAATGCGGCTTGCTTCAGCCCAGGCAGCAGGGAGCTCTGAAAGAGCGACCGGAGGCCTGGGTAGACTATGAAATAAGACTGAGCCCTGAAAGGGAGGCTCTTTTATTTGATCTCAAATAGGTTTTTTGGGATCAAACAAGAGAGCCTCCCTTTCAGGGCTCAGTCTTATTTCATAGTCTACCCAGGCCTCCGATCGCTCTTTCAGAGCTCCCTGCTGCCTGGGCTGAAGCAAGCCTCATTTTCAATGCTCTTAATACATATTACCTGAATCGGACTGTTTTTGAACCATGCCCTAATTCTTCACAAGAACCAAAAAATGTTCTCTTGTCGTCTTTGTGTTTGTCAGCATTTTTCACTCTATGAATTTTTTTAATTAAAACTGGGCTGATTCATACTTGTTGAAAAAGAGGCGAGTTCATAAGCTATGGTCAAAATTACAAGACCTATTATTTATGAAATCAACGTCACTCCAAGAAATCAGCCATCTTCTTAAGATTACTGCACACTATAATGTGAGGATAGAAGGCGTTGCTGTCGATAGTCGATTAATTCGTCCGGGCGACCTTTTTTTTGCTTTGCCGGGCGCTAAAGTTGATGGGCATGCTTTTCTTGCGCAGGCGGCTGCCAATGGTGCTGCAGCAGCTGTTGTACATACTGCTTATGCCGGCAGCGATTTTGGCCTGCCTCTTTTGAGAAGTGAAGATGTTTTAGAAAGTCTGCAGTTGCTTGCAAAGACCCTCTTGCAAAAAGGTAAAGCTCAGGTTGTTGCTGTGACGGGATCTTTGGGAAAGACTTCTACAAAAGGCTTTATTTCGCAGATCTTGAGCAAGAAATTTAAGGTATCGACTTCTCCAGGCAATAGTAACTCACAAATTGGATTGCCGCTTTCGATCATCAACCATTTTAGGGAAGACGATGAAATTCTGATTCTGGAAATGGGAATGACGGAAGCCGGACAAATTGCGCGGTTGGTCGAGATAGCGCCTCCAACAATTGCCGTAGTAACGCTCGTGGCACTAGTTCATGCGTGTTATTTTGAATCGATAGAGGATATTGCTCGAGCTAAAGCAGAGATTTTCTCTCATCCTGCTACGAAGTTAGGCATTTACCACTTTGATAGCAATTTGAGTGAACTGCTTTCAGGCACAGGATCATGTCCTAAAATTTCATTTTCGACTTTTAACGATAGCGCCGATTTCTTTTTAAAAAGCGATGCTGTAAAAACTCAAATTCGATGCTCGGAAAAACAATCATCGAAGCAACATTCAGGCGCACCATTTTCGCTTATAGGAGAGCAGACGCACCATAATTTCCTTGCAGCGGCAGTGGTAGCGGCCCATTTAGGGATGAGCTGGGACGAAATTCTCGATTGCATACCATCTTTAGCATTGCCTGAGCGTCGATTAGAGACTATAGAAAAATATGGAGCAACTTTTATCAACGATGCGTATAATGCTGCGGAATTATCCATGAAAGCCGCCTTAAAGAGCCTTCCAACCCCAAAGGCAAACTGCAAGCGCATCGCAGTTTTTGGAGGAATTGTTGAATTGGGAAAATATTCCAAGGCTTGCCATCGTTCAGTTGGCGAACATGCTTTAAAGTGTGTTGATCTCATGCTTTGTTTCGGTGAGGAATGTAAAGAAATTCGTGATTGCTGGGAAGAGGCGGGACGTCAGGTTGTTTGGGCTCCTGAAAGAAGCGAGATTGTTAAGGCGTTGAAAGACAACCTGCAGCCAGGAGATGTCGTATTGTTGAAGGGATCCCGTTCTAAGAATGTGTGCAAAGTACTAGAGGAGTTGTAACGGCGAATGATTTTTTTTGTAATAAATTTTTTAAGAGATAACTTTGGAATCAAAGTCCCTTTAGCTTTTGAATATTATTCCACACGCATGATGCTGGCTGCCATTACAGCCTTAGTACTCAGCATCTTTTTGGGTCCGCGATTCATCAAAAAACTTTATGAACTAAAAATCGGCCAATCTATTCGGATGGAAGAATGCCCTCTGCTTGGTCAGTTGCATGAAAAGAAAAAAGATACTCCTACAATGGGCGGCGTACTCATTCTTTTTTCAATGTTAGTTTCCATGTTCTTGTGGATGGATTTGACGCATATATTTACATTGATACTGCTTTTAACTACGCTTGTTCTTGGGGCTTTGGGCGCCCGTGACGATTATCTTAAGCTTAAATACAAAAACACGAAAGGGATTTCAGGACGAAAAAAATTACTGATTCAGGGTCTTTTGGCCGGATTGATAGCTATTTATCTATTAGTTCCGTCAATGGCTGATTTGATGCATGTGGGATCCTGGTTTGAACCCCCTATTATAAAAGAGCATCTTAGCACCATTCTTCAAGATAGTTCAAATGTTGGCCATCAAGTGCAAATGCCACAAAGTTCAGTCGAGCAAATAAGCCTAAGCGACAGTGCTTCCAGAATTTATCTTCCTTTCTTCAAAGACCCTATTCTGAGTTTGACAGGCGTTTTCGGGATAATTGCCTTTATTTTGATTGTATGTGTTATTGTGGGATCATCAAATGCTGTCAATCTGACCGATGGTTTGGATGGGTTGGCTGCCGGGTGCCTGATCATGGTGGCAAGTTGTCTTGCCTGCATTGCATTTATTTCAAACCACATCGATTTGGCAGGATATTTAAATATCCTCTACATCGAGGGTAGCGGCGAGATCGGCATATATCTTTGTGCTTTTGTGGGTGCTTGTATTGGATTTTTATGGTACAACGGCTATCCTGCGCAGGTGTTTATGGGAGATACCGGATCACTTGCTTTAGGAGGGGTTTTGGGCGTTTCAGCCGTTCTTCTCAAAAGGGAGTTTTTATTAGCTATCATCGGAGGCATCTTTGTTGCCGAGACTCTGTCAGTTATTTTACAAGTGGGTAGTTATAAATTGCGAAATAAAAAACGCATTTTTTTATGCACTCCATTACATCATCATTTTGAATATAAAGGATGGCCGGAAACAAAAGTTGTTGTCCGTTTTTGGATTGTAGGATTACTTTTGGCTATCATCGGCATGGCGTCATTAAAGTTTCAGTGAGATAGAGATGTTAAAAACAGCATTAAAAGGAAAATTCGTTCTTGTTTTGGGTCTTGGCTTAAGTGGTCAGGCTGCCGTTTCATTTTTGCTTAGAAGAGGTGCGAGAGTTGTTGGTGCCGACAGTAAGATCGGTAAGCTTGTCGAAGATGCTTCAATTGCTGAACTGTGTGCCGAAGGGATGAAAGCTATCCATGATGGTGCAAGCTGTGATATAAATGAATTTGATCTACTTGTCGTATCGCCCGGAATCCCTACCACACATCCTTATTATCAGGAAGCTCTGCGTTTGGGAGTAGAAATCATTGGCGAGGTGGAATTAGCCTGTAGGGAAATCAAAAAGCCTTGTGTTGGAATTACAGGTACAAATGGGAAGACGACTGTCACTTCGATGATAGCCCATATTCTTAATCACTCTGGCAAAAAAGCACGAGCACTTGGAAATATCGGAACGCCATTGACAACAGCTATCGATCAAGAAATCGATGCCGATATTTATATCATTGAACTGAGTTCATTCCAGCTTGAAACTTTGCATACGCGCTTTCTTGATTGTGCTGTGATCCTGAATATTACTCCTGATCATCTTGACCGCTATGCATCGATGAACGATTACGCTCAAGCCAAGATCAATATCAAAAACAATCTTAAGGTCGGTGGAAAACTTTTTCTTGAAGAAAGATGCTTGTCTGATTTTTCTTCACAATTTACTGAGGAACATTACTTCAACTATGGATATGATTCCATGTGTTATATGCATACCGATTTAGAACGCATGTTTCTAGATGGCAAGAGTGTTTGTACATTGCCACAGTCTTTTCAGCATAAAAGAAGTCATGAAGTTGAGAATCTTCTAGCGGCTTTCCTGTTATGCACCGAAATGGGGATCACATCCGATCAGTTTTTGGACGGGTTTAAAACGTTTAAAAAACCGTCGCATCGTATTGAATTTGTGACTTCAATTGATGGAGTAGAGTTTTATGATGATAGCAAGGGAACGAATATCGATGCGGTCATTCGCGCAGTAGAATCACTCTCTAAACTATCTGTCAAAGAGAATATCATTCTGATTGCCGGCGGTGTGGATAAAGGCGCTCCATATACGCCATGGTTAGATGTTTTTAAAGGACATGTCAAAGCCATTTGTGCCATTGGACAAGCTGCGCCAAAAATGCACAATGAGCTCAAAAGTCAATTTCAGATTAAGATACATGAAAATCTAGATGCAGCTGTTCAACATGCCTTTTCTTTAGCCAAAAGAGGGGACATTGTCCTACTATCGCCGGGCTGCTCCAGTTTTGACATGTTTAAAGATTACGCCCATCGTGGGCAAGAGTTTCAAAGAATAGTTAATGAACTATACTCAAGCCTGTCTCCAAGCGCGTTATCCAAAATCGAACTTGGAGACAGGCCGGAGTATTAAAGTTAGTGTCCATTAAAGGAGAGTAAATATGAGCCGTAAAGATACAATCATCATCGCTTTGCTGGTCAATGCCGGACTATTGGCATTGTTGTTTATGCTGGCAATTAACACAGAAGATGACAAAATTAATGATTCGCCGGAGATCAGTAAAGTTCTTACTGAAAGCAGTCCAAGCCAGATTGCTCAAAATACTTCCGTTCCCATTACATTTGAGAAATCAGAAGTAAGCCAGGAACCTGATGAAGTCGATAATTTCCTTAGACAGCTCTCTTCGGATGAGTTAAACCAAGCCGTGTTCATAGACGAAGATGGATATGTCGAATTGGAGAAAAGCGGACAAGCTGTGGCTATAGCACCGAAAATAGAAGACGCTACAAAAGAAGATACTAAAGTAGTTGCAAAAGAAGCAACAAAAGAAGCCGGCAAACCTGATTCACAAAAGTATGTAGATGTAACTGTTAAACGTGGTGACATCTTAGAAAAGATTGCCCGTAGCAATGGAACAACTGTTGATGCCATCAAGAAATTGAATTCATTGAATAGCAATTCTACATTGCAAATAGGGCAAGTATTGAAGGTGCCTCTCGGTAAAAAAACTGATGCTAAAGTGACTACATCGACAAAGACGTCGGAAAAGACATCGGAAAAGAAGCTAAGTGCTAAAGCTGCCAAAGCAACATCAGCAGTTGCAGCTGCCGATGCCCCTACTACATTTGCAATGTATCATACCATTAAAGCAGGGGACAGCCCTTGGAAAATTGCTAAGCAATATGGAGTCAGTGTCGATGAGCTATTAAAACTCAATGGATTGACAGAAGAGAAAGCCAAAAACCTCAAAATTGGTGATAAGCTTAGAGTTAAGTAAGCAACAGAGAAGAAGCAAAGAGAATGGAGCTAAAAGTCTTATTCGATACGCGTCCGATTTTTATTAAACGCAAAGACGCAGAGACGCAAAGAAAGCTTTTTTACCAAAGAGAATAAGCAAATAATATAACAGGATATTAGGATAGGCAGGAACAACATAAGGCAAAAGAACGAAAATATCTTATGTTTAAGCCTCGAAGAGGTGACTAGTGTAAAGCCCATGATGTAGCGCCGAAGGTGCAAATCGTGGGTAAATTTAAAGAAATAAAGTTAGTCTCGAAGAGGCCGAGAAAAAATTGGCAATCGCTCGGATTTTGATGGATTTTTTGTCATATCGCGAAATTTGCAAATCATCTAACCATAGATTGATTAATGATTTGCAAATTTCGCGATATGGCAAAAAAGACGCAAAAGCCGATGCATTGACGAATTTTTCTCGGCCTCGAAGAGACGGCTAGTGTCTCTCCCCGGATGTAGCACCGAAGGTGAAAATCCGGGGGAAGTCGTAAGAAAAGGTGTTTTAATAAAAGAAGAATCCAATTTCTTTTATTATGAATTGTTTTGCCATACGGGTTTCCCCGGATTTCACCTTCGGTGCTACATCCGGGGAGAGACACTAGCCGCCTCTTCGAGACTGATTTTTGAAAATGATTTAACCCACGATTTGCACCTTCGGCGCTACATCATGGGCTTTACACTAGCCACCTCTTCGAGGTTTTATCCTGTTATTAATTGTTTTGGATACAAGGGCTAAAATGTTTTCTTTGCGTCTCTGCGCCTTTGCGTTGAATAAAAATAATACACGTGACCGTTGAAGTTTTTAAGTTTTCTATGTGTCCTTTGTTTTAAAATTGGATATTTTATGAATTTGATTCGTATGACTTTACTTCTGACAGCGACTATGATCTTTGCCCTTGGGGTCGTTATGATTTTCAGCACATCTTCAGCTGAAATTATTGACCATGATCTAGGGAAAAATACCCATCAAGCCCTTTTCAAACAACTTATGTATGCTGTTGCCGGCTTAACATTGGCGTGGGGCATCCTTAAAATGGGATACCAAAATCTGCTGCGCTATAGCGGACCGTTATTAGCCATATTTACAATTTTATTGCTAATGACACTTATTCCAGGAATAGGACGAGAAGTCAATGGCTCAAGGCGTTGGATTCATATTGCCGGTTTTTCATTTCAACCCTCAGAATTTGTGAAATATCTTGTTCCTGCATTTTTCATCCATCGCTACCTGCAGTTTGATGAGAATAAGTTCTTTTTCATGGATTTCATTAAACTAGTTGGAATCGTGTCTGTGCCCATGTTGCTGATCCTTGTTGAACCCAACAATGGCACTACAGCCGTTATTGGCATGACACTACTTGCCCTATTCTTGCTAGCCCGCATCCAATTCCGTTATTGGGCATGGCCTCTTTTGGCTTTTATGCTCGTTGGTGGTGTCTTTGCCTCGCAACTGCCTTACGTCGCAGCCCGCTTAAAGGTCTATATGGACCCAACCCTAGACCTCAAAGGAAAGGGGCATCAGCCGCATCAAGCTAAAATTGCAGCGGGTTCAGGAAAGTTATGGGGGAAAGGACCGGGGAATAGTCTGCAGAAGCTGAGCTATCTACCTGAAGCTCAAAATGACTATATTGCGGCTATTTATGCAGAAGAATTTGGCTTTGCCGGTATGGTGGCATTGTTCAGTCTGTATCTTCTGCTGGCAAGCCTCGGGTTTTCTATTGCTTTTAGCTGCCCTGACTGCGGTGGATTTTATTTGGCTTCATGCGCTACGTTTCTAATATCTTTTCAGGCCTTTTTGAATTTTGGCGTTGTCTCTGGACTGCTTCCCAGTACAGGATTAAATTTGCCTTTATTTAGTCAGGGAGGCAGTTCTCTCATGGCTAACATTGCCAGCATAGCGTTGCTGTTAAGCGTATCGTTAAACTCTAAGAGGCTTCTAAAGACTAGTCATGACTAAAAATCGAATTTTAATAGCCACAGGCGGGACAGGCGGCCATATTTATCCTGCAATTGCACTGGCGCAGCAGTTAAAAGTTGAAATTCCAGGTTGTGAGATACTATTCATTGGTGGTGGATTGACCACGAACAGGTATTTCGACCAAGCCTCATTTGAAAATCATGCCGTTGCTTGTGGCGCACTTTCCAGCTTTTCACCTAAATCGTTAGCCTCGTCCTTATTCAACATCAGTAAAGGAATATGGCAAAGTCAGCAAATCATTAGAGCTTTTAAACCAAATGTAGCCGTTGGATTTGGCAGCTATTACGCCTTTCCACCTCTTGTGGCTGCTAAATTGCTAGCAGTCCCTTTTATTTTACACGAAGCCAATAGCATTCCGGGTAAAGTCAACAGGCTCCTTTCAAAATGGGCCGAAGTGACGGGCGTCCATTTTCCTGAAACAGCACATCGCCTTAGCGGAAGGACTGTCGAAGTAGGAATGCCCATCAGAAATGGATTTAAGCAAAATCAAATCTCTCAAGCTGAAGCCAGAGCCCATTTCGGATTGAATCCCGATCGGAAAACGTTGCTTGTTTTCGGGGGATCCCAAGGGGCACGCGCAATTAATTTTGCAGTAAAGGATGCTATTCAATCTATTGATCCATCATCTCTTCAAATTCTGCATATTGCCGGCGATGCCGCGATGGCCAGGGAGCTGAAGGAAAGTTATGCTGCCGGACCGGTTTTTGCCGTCGTAAAGGCATTTGAAGAACGCATGGAAATTGCGTGGCAAGCCGCTGATATTGTCTTATCCAGATCAGGAGCAAGTACCATCGCCGAGCAACTTGAGTTTGAAGTACCTGGCATCCTTATTCCTTTTCCACGTGCCGCGGATAACCATCAAGAACACAATGCAGATTTTATGGTAGCAACTGTCGGAGGGGGCGTTAAAATTGTAGAAAAAGGACTCAGCAGCCAACGTCTTACCGCGTGCCTGCATGAATTCTTAAAAGATGATGCAGCTTTACTGCAAGCGATGTCATCAGCCATGCAAAATTATAAAAAGAAAGCAAGAACCAAAGACTTATGCTCTTTAGTGAAGGAAATGTTATGAGTAATAAAATGCACTTTATTGGAATCGGCGGCATAGGCATGAGCGGATTAGCTCGACTGATGCTTAATAAAAATTGTCAAATTTCAGGCAGCGACATCGCTTCAAATGCAATTGCTGAAGGACTATCGAAGGCTGGCGCAACTGTTCATATCGGACATAAAGCCGAAAATATCACGCCGGATATGACAATTGTCTATTCAACGGATATCAAAAAAGACAATCCGGAATATCAAGCAGCCCTTCAACTAAAATGCCCTATCATGCATCGATCAGAATTGTTGCAACAAATCATGGAAAACTTCTGTGCTTTAGCCGTTGCCGGCACTCATGGTAAGACAACTACATCATCATTGCTTACGTGGGTGTTAAAGGAGTGTGGACTTGCCCCATCTTTTGCTATCGGCGGCGTGGTTCCTCAGCTCGCAACTAATGCTCACGAAGACAAAGGGAAGCACTTCGTTGCTGAAGCATGCGAAAGCGATGGCACATTTCTTAACTATCGCCCTAATAGTGCTATTGTAACCAATATCGATTTCGATCATATGGATTATTATGGCAGTGAAACAGCGCTGATCGCAGCTTTTAAAAAGTTTATGGAACAGGTTAAAGATACTAAGCATCTCTTTTGGTGTGGCGATGACTCTCGATTGGAAAAACTGAATGCTCCAGGGATTAATTATGGATTCGGAAATCATTGTCAGTTACGTGGTAGTCAGTTTCAGCAAAAAGGTTGGACCACCTCCTTTGATATCGAATTTCAAGGCAAAACATATGCTCAGGTGGAAGTAGCCTTAACGGGCAAACATAATGCATTAAATTCACTAGCCGTATTTGGATTGGCATTAAGCTTAGGAATCGATGAAAATGCTATCCGAGCAGCCTTCAAGTCATTCGGAGGAGTATTGCGCCGTTGCGAGAAGAAAGGGGAGTCCCATGGCATTTTGTTTTTAGATGACTACGCACATCATCCAACCGAGTTGAAGGCTACGCTGAAAGCTATCAGAAGTGCCATAGGGGAAAGACGGTTAGTTGTCGTTTATCAGCCTCATCGTTATTCAAGAGCAAAAGACTGCATGGGTCATTACAAAGGTGTTTTTAACGATGTTGATGCCCTCTTTGTAACCGAAATTTACGCTGCTCGCGAGCAGCCGATTCCAGGGGTTACTCATGAATTAATCATCGAAGAAATTCAAAACGATCTTAAAAAGCGCTGTCAATTTGTTGAACGCCAAGAGGCTGCTGATAAATTAAGGGCGTTTATCCGTCCACATGACGTTGTGGTCAGTTTGGGGGCAGGCGATCTTACGAATCTTTCCAAAGAAATCCTTGCGCTATTACTTCTTAAAGCTCCTTCCAAATTAAAAGTCGGTGTTATTTGCGGTGGAATGTCAGTCGAACATCGAGTATCGTTACTATCGGCCGAATATATTTTACAGTCAGTACGTTCTGAATTGTACGAGATCGAAGAATTCTGCATTACCTATGATGGACACTGGATAGCCGGTCCCAATGCTGCACAAAAAGCCCAGAAAATAGAATTGAAACCGGATAGTCCAAAGATATCGAGCGATGTTTTTAATAAAATCATGACTCTCGATATTCTTTTCCCTATATTGCATGGCACTTTTGGAGAAGATGGAACGATTCAAGGTTTTTTTGAGACAGCTGGAAAAGCCTATGTTGGATGCGACCACCGTTCGGCGGCGATTAGCATGGATAAGACGGCCACCAAAAAAATCCTGATTGCTGACGGGTTGCCTACACTGCCATTTGTGGCATTAACGCATTATCAATGGACCACCGATAGCGATGCTATGAAACAAAAGATTAATGCAGAATTGAGCTACCCGATTTTTGTTAAACCGATCCATTTGGGATCCAGTATTGGCGTGCATAAAGTCAGTAAGCCTGAGGAATTGGAGGCAGCTATTGAAGATGCGTTTATTTATGATGGAGAGCTGATTATTGAAAATGGCATTGAGATGCGTGAGATTGAGTTTGCGTTGATTGGCAATGATCAAGTCGTTGCGCTACCTCCGGGTGAAATCTACACGCAGGGCCAAATGCAGGATTACCATGGTAAGTATGGCATGGATGGACATCAACCATTGACGGTAGTCGGTAAAACGGACCTTCCGAAAAAACTTATTGATGAAGGCATTGAGCTTGTTAAGAAGGCCTATTCTTCAGTGGGCTGTAAAGGATTTGCCAGGATTGACACTTTTCTGGATAAAAACAATAAGTTTTGGATTAACGAGATCAATCCGATTCCGGGTTGCACAAAGAATAGTATGTTCCCGTTGATTTGTGCTGCAAATGGTTTTCAATCCAATGACTTGGTCGATAGGTTAATCGTCTTAGGTCTGGAGCGCAAGCGTAAGCTCGATCGCCTGCAAGTCAAAGCGTAAAAATACTAGCCTTATAACTCTCGTCTAAACCATCTATATCAGGCTTTGAGCTGAAATTATGCTCATCGTACATCCATGCCTGGCCGAGTGTATATGGTTCAAGAATTCCTCTTTGCTCGCCCGAAATATTTTCCCAGAGAGCCAAAAATACATTTTGATTTACTCGTCTTTCAAAATTCGTAAATGATATTGGGAATAGGGGCTTCCAACCAGATTGTCGATATGGTTCGTACGCTTTGCTGTTTTCCTTTTCCATGAACCATATTCTTGCTTGGAATAGTTTACCTATTTGATTGAGATCTAGACCGTCTGGCGAACTAAACCTTTCTTTTAATTGTCCACTAATGAATTTGCTGACTTCTTGATATTTTTCCACCAAGTTAAGATCTATTTTATAAGTGTCATCAACTGGAGAGATCCCTGCTTTTTCTATGAGAACTGTCATATAATCTGTTAGTCGATCACGATCTTCAAGCAGTGACATGACTTTTTGTTGCGTCAACTTGGCTGGAGGAGATGATTCCGAAATTGAATTTTTTTTATCGAGATAAGGTTGTAAGAGTTCATAGAAGCCGACCATAAACTCTTGCTTATTCTCAACAAGAACGCTATCAGAACTTGTAATTCCGGCCCGAGTAGCGATAGACTGCATTTTAACGTGAATTGAAGCACTGTTAGCGTGAGGGCCCAAAATCACTTTCGCTTCACTAATAAACTCTTTTGCTGCCTGCTGAACTGTGTATCCTTTAACTAATGCCCATATCGTATCGATCAAACGTGATAAACTAAATTTCCATCTCTCAACTAGTTTTCCACTTGTATCAACACTGAGTACGGCATAACATTTGGGTTTAGCTAATATATCAGCGTCCTTTTCGTAGTTATCATGGTGAGCTAGATAATATTCATGAATTGGATTGTATGGGGTAGTTGAAGATAATGACATATAATTACTCCTTTTAAATAAAATATTTTACTTATATAATTAACTATAATTTAAAAGCGCTTATTTAAACAGTTTAAAAAATCAATTATAATGAGGGTACATGTTCACGGGGTCTATTCATTACAACTCAGGCCTTCAGCCTGAACTGTTTATGTTCTAAACCTAGGGCGATGCCCTAGGCTTTTATATCCCAGGCCGTTGGCCTGAAAACATGCTCACAGGGCAACGCCCTGAAATATAAAAGCCTAGGGCATCGCCCTAGGTTTAGAACATAAACAGTTCAGGCTGAAGGCCTGAGTTGTAATGAATAGACAAACACATACAAAAAAAGCGCAGCAGGGGCTGCGCACTCCAAACGCTTCGCGCACCTAAAGATTAGGAAGTTATGTCTTAGATTGACACCATTTTTTGTTATTCAACGGGAATGGCTTCTGCCTGGATTGCTTTCCACAAAGCATTCATGAGCTTTTTCTGGGGCCCGGTAAGGTTTTGCAGGATTAAAAAGCAGTCGTCATTTTGGGAAAAAGCGGCTTTAGTCCAGTTGGCCGATCCATTCACCAATATCTGACTATCGATATACAGGAATTTGTGATGCAATAATGTTCCGCTCGGACCCAACGCGACAGGGATGCCATTATTTTTCAGGAGTTTGACAATTTTTGCGCTAACTCCTTTTCCCGAGTAGTTATCGATTACCACTTCCGTTTTCACGCCTCGTTTTTGGGCAGCAATGACCTCTTTGGCAAGGTCTTGATGGGTCCAGGTGAACATGGCAACGCGGACGGATTTTTTTGCCGTCTGAATCAAACCTTTTAGGCGTTGCAGCGCACCGCGGTCGTCGGGCAGAAACCACAATTCCACCTCTTGGCCTCCGATAAGAAAACTTTGATTAGGAAAGATTTCATTACGACCTTCCGCATTCATTGTTACGGCTTTATCGCTGATGGCTTTGGCAAGGACGATATCGTTAATACCTGCGACAAGATTACCGTGTGATACAAGTGATTCCGTCGTCATATTGGCCGAACCTAACCAGACCAGTGCGTCATCGATGACCAAGATTTTGTGATGCATTAAACCGGCACCAATACGTCTAATAGTGACTATTTCCGGACCAAGCTTAAAATCGATAAGGGGAGATGCTTTGATATCGCTGATCACGCGGATATCAATTCCTTGCTGAGCTTTATTGCATAGGCTGGCGATGATGGTAGGATCTGTTAGGGCATAGTTTATGAGCAGAATTGAATGTTTAGCACTGTCGATGGCAGAGATAAATACTTGCAGCAGATCATCATTGGTTTGATTGGAGTACAATGTGGCTGGTTGTCCACTTTCTAATAATTGTGGCGGTTCTTGCTCAACAGAGAAGTGGTACCATGGAGAAAAAGAGAGGAGGAGCAGAATGAACGATTTGAACATCAATATGTGTAATTAAGGTTGAAGAAAGGATGTAAAATAAATACCCTACCCTATATACATTTAGATATCAAACGCTTAATAGAGTTCTTGCATAACTTATGAATGATATCAATCAATCCAACCCACCTCCTGATAAACTGCCGCTGCGTAAGGCTCTATTATGGATATTCACCTCGGTTGTCCTGATCTCAGGATCGTCGTTGGGAGCGCTTTTGTATTACAGCCATATTCGGGATGCAAAAAAACTTGATCGTGCTTATCAAATTGTGGCTATAGTCCAAACAACCCCTGATGCTGAGGGCTTGAGAACTGCTTATTTGTCCGAATTATTAGGACTTTCTGTCGATTTTTCTACAAACATTTTTGTTTTTGATGCTAAAGCGGCTCAGCAAAAACTATTGAGTTCTCCAGTCATCAAGGAAGCTGAGATTACGAAAATTCGTCCAGGTGCGATCCAAGTGGACTACATCATGCGCAAGCCGATTGCCTTTTTAGGTGATTATACTAATTCTGCCATTGATATCGAAGGTGTTGTCTTTCCTTTTAAACCATTTTTCTCTCCAAAAAAGCTTCCAGAGGTATATTTAGGGTTAGTTGATCCAATTGTATGGGGGGAGGCTCTTCACAGTGAAACAATGAAGCTTGCTTTTGACTTGCTTGAACTTTCTGCAAAGTACTGTTGCGATGAGAATTCAAATCTTTTACGCATTGATGTTTCCAAAGCTTTTGCGCCTAGTTATGGGCAAAGACAGATTGTAATGGAATATGAAGATCAAGCTTCAAGGGTCGTGGATGGGCATCCTGTTTATATCATTTCCCAAAGATTTATTCGTTTAGCGCCAGAGACTTACAAACAACAATTTGCAAACTATCTGACATTGCATAATCATATCCGAAAGCAGGAGAAATCTATGCCGATAGCTGATGCAGGGACTATTATTAAAGCGAAAGCAACCTTGATCGATTTACGGCTATCAGAACTTGCTTTCATTGACAATGAACAATAATATAGGTATTGAATCACGACCGGTATAATAACCGCGAAGCGGTGGCAGCGTGTAGCCCCATGCGTGAGCATGGGGGTCATTACATCAAAACTTGCAGCCGTGAAACGGCGACAGGCTACAACGGCATCCTGTCGCCGTTTCACGGCTAAAGTTTACTGAATTATCCACCCCACGCTTACGCGTAGGGCTATATGCTGCCACCGCTTCGCGGTTATTAAAGCCATATATTCTGAAACTGTAAAGGTTATTTTTATATAATCCCTTATGAACAAAATAGGCTATTATGACTGAATTAATCGAAATTTATTGGAGTACGGGCAGCATCGATGAAGCTCGTAAAGTCGCCCGTTATCTATGCCAGGAAAAATACGTAGCAAGCGCTCAGATTATACCCTGGACTGAATCGATTTCTCTCTTAAATGGGCAGCTGGAAACATCCCAGGAAAGCAAAGTCATTTTCGAAACACGCCTTGAGCGTTTCGAAGAGATCAAAAAAATCATCCTTGAGAATTGCAATTACCAATTACCGCAAATCACTTATCGCAAGATCGACGGGGGAAATCAGGAATACCTCGATTGGATTGCTCTGGAACCCTCGTTCAAATAGGAAATCATCATGCATGCATTAAAAAAAGATTACAAAATCGTCAATGATCTTGATGTCTCCAATGGAGAAGGAAAGCTGCTAGCTGAGTGGGGAAGAGCTGAAATCGAATTGGCTGAAAAAGAGATGCCCGGGCTGATGGCCCTCCGCAAGGAGTATGGAGATTCTAAACCCCTTAAAGGTGCCAGAATTGCAGGCTGTTTGCACATGACTATAGAAACGGCTGTCCTCATTGATACTTTGATAGCCCTCGGAGCCAAGGTTCGCTGGTCTTCGTGTAATATCTATTCCACGCAAGATCACGCTGCAGCAGCGATCGCGGTTGAAGGCATTCCTGTTTTTGCTTGGAAGGGAATGTCCGAAGATGATTATAACGACTGCATAAGCAAGACAATAATGTTTGGTGATCAGCCACTCAATATGATCATCGATGATGGTGGCGATCTGACAAATTATGTCCATGATAAGCATCCGGAATATCTGCAAGGCATTCGCGGCATCTCCGAAGAAACTACAACAGGCGTGCGCAATTTGATTCGCAGGTTTAAGAATGGACTGTTAGGCGTTCCTGCCATTAATGTTAATGATTCGGTAACAAAATCTAAATTTGATAATCTATATGGAACCCGAGAATCGGTCGTCGATGGCATAAAACGAGCAACAGATGTCATGATTGCGGGAAAAATTGCTGTGGTAGTGGGGTATGGGGATGTAGGCAAAGGCACAGCAGAAGCATTAACAAGTTATGGTGCACGCGTTCAGATTTGTGAAATCGATCCTATTTGCGCATTACAAGCTGCCATGAATGGCTTACAAGTTGTGACGATGGAAGAGGCAGCTCCCGTAGCTGATATTTTTGTTACGGCAACCGGGTGCTTAGACATTATACGTCCAGAGCATATGCTTAAAATGAAAGATTGTGCCATTGTCTGCAATGTGGGGCATTTTGATTGTGAGATAGATGTCGCGTGGTTAAAGTCCAATCCCGATATTCTTGAAATTCCTATAAAGCCGCAGGTCGATCGTTTTTTCTTCAAGAAGCTTAATAAGAGCATTATTCTATTGGCACAAGGACGACTTGCCAATCTTGGTTGTGCTACAGGGCATCCCTCTTTTGTTATGTCCAATTCATTCACAAATCAAGTGGTGGCGCAAATTGAATTGTGGAAGACAAAATATCCTGTTGGAGTGCATCGTTTGCCGAAAATATTAGATGAAAAGGTAGCTCGGTTGCATTTGGATAAACTGGGGATTCATTTGACTAAATTGACCGATAAGCAGTCTGCTTACTTAGATATTCCTGTAGGGGGACCGTTTAAGAGCGATAGTTATCTCTATTAAGCTAAAAAATGATTGCCTTGCTTATCATTTCTTGAGGGGCAACGCACATGTCGATTGACAGCCCTTTACTTTTAAGAATATCCTGGATGACTTTTATTGCAACTTCAGGCGAATTGCATTCACTGGAAAGATGTGCCAAATGGACATGTTTTAATTTTGGATGAGCCACCTGGCATAACAGCTCCCCGCAAGCCTCATTAGACAAATGCCCGCTGCGTCCTAACACCCTTTGCTTATAGACCATGGGGCGAGCAGAAGCGTGCACCATCGAAGGTTGATGGTTAGCTTCTACATATAGATAATCGCATTCTTTCAGTTGGTTGACGACTAATGAAGTGACAAATCCTAAATCGGTACAAAAGCCCAGTTTTAAGCCATGTGTTCGAATAGTGAACGCGACTGGATCAACCGTATCGTGTTGAATACTAAAAGGATGAATAATGAGATCGCCAAATTCAAAAGTTTCGCCTGTGGTGAATATTTTGAATTTAGGGCAATCGTGAAAATGTTCGACTATTCCTTTGGCTGTTTCTGTATTTGCTAAGACAGGGATACCGAGCTTATAAGCTAATACTTTTAGTCCTTGAATATGATCGGAATGTTCGTGGCTGATGAGAATGGCATCAATCTGTCCGATGTCGATATTGATTTGATTGAGTTTAGCTGTGATAGCTTTGGCGCTAAGGCCAGCATCGATGAGGATTTTGGTGTTGTCAGACCCTAAATAGATGCAGTTGCCTTTGGAGCCTGAGGCAAGTGGACAGAATCCTTTCATTGTGTAAATTTCCTTAATTGGGCACTTTTATACTCAATCGTTCAATAAGGCGATAGTAAAAAAGTAATCACCGTTTCTAGTTTGCGGATGTGATAGGTTTCCCGCAAAGCAAAATTACGCAAAGAAAAATGGTTTTTGGGAAGAATTGGGGTGCATTTTTTAGGATGTTCTATACCGCGGCAGCGGCAAAGGCATCAAGCTATGAGTTCGTAAGTTTCTTGTGTTAAGCCGTGAATGCGGCGGAAGCATATAGCCACAGGCGTCAGCCTGTGGTTGAATAAATTATACAGGAAGCCGTGAAACGGCGGCAGGAAAAAGGATGAGTGCATGTACGCGGGTTTCTGTCGCCGTTTCACGGCTGCTATTTTCTTTTCAATCTACCACAGGCTGACGCCTGTGGCTATATGCTTCCGCCGCATTCGCGGCTAAACACAAGAGACTTACGTTTCTTTAGCTTGATGCCTATGCGGAAGCGGTCAACAGATTATAAAAAATGCGCGCCCAACTCTTCCCATGAATCACAATTTTGTCTGCGATTTTGATAGCTACCTTTGCTCTACTTGTTTTTTTAAATTAATTATTAGTTGTGTCTTTATATGGTTGGTTAAAAATGAGTTTTTATTATAAAATAAACTTAAAGAGCGATTTTAAAATTAAGATTAGCTTTGTTTTTAACATTGAGGTTTTTTATGACTACTAATAGCACTGGGCCTAGTCCATCACATTCATCACCAGTCCAACCGCCTCCTATAGTTCAAGCCGGAGATCAACAGACAAAAAAAAAGACAACTCAACAAGAGTTAAAAACCGCTCAATTATCTGGTGTTATTCCAGAATCTAACAAAAACTTAAATCCCCACGCAGTTAAGATCAGGGAAATTGAAGCTAAGCTCGCATTGGAATCCGGGAGAAAGTCTCGTTGGATGCCGAAATTTTTGCACGATTTGATAAATCCACCTCGGACTCACGTTGACTTAGTAGTAAAAAGCTGCCAGGATTTTGCTGAAAGCAGTACGACTAGATTGGGTAAAATGATGGTGAAATTTTCAAATGATACCAAGCCAAAAGTCAGGGAAAGTTTGACTGAAACGAATATTCGAACATTCGAAGCTCAATGTTCTTTAGATAAAAATTTGATGGGTTTTCGAAGAGACATTTGGGAGCTTAATTCAAACCTGAATATTGAAGAAGGTAACTTAAAAGTATGGTCGGAGGAACTAAAGGGGCATTTGTCCAAGTTGAATGCCACATCACCGCTTAGAGCAGAAATTCGCGCCAAAATACTTGATATACAAGATAAAATAAATTCAATTGAAGCTTCAAAGAAATTATTGGAAAGTCAGACAGAAAAAATTACTAATGTTATCGCCACCTATGGTGCTCCGCGTGATCCAACTGTTTTTAATTTAATAGTATCGACTAAACAGATTTTGGATGATCAGAAATCTTTTCAAGTTTTTGAATTAAATCATGTGGGTACAGTTTTAAAGGATCCTTTAAAGGATCTTAATGATAGGCGGTTGGATTTAGCTACAGAAGAGCGCTTCTTGGATCGGCAAGTGGAACTGGGTCTTTTAGACCAATTAAGTCCTAATGAGATTAAGGAAAAGAAAGAGCAAATTACTGATGAACGTACAAAAATTGAAAAGTCATGGAATGCGATGAAGCAATTTGAAATTGAGCTACAAGCAAAAATAGAAGTGCTGGAACAAGTAAAATTAAAAATTTTAGCCGGTTTACCACTATTTTCACCCGGGCTGCAAATTTCTTCAAGAATTCAATACGATCAAGCTGTTGAGCTATTAAAAACTTGCTCGACGCTTTTAGTTGATTCGGGTAATCCCGAATCAGTCGAACAATCCCATCAGCTAGAGCGTGCAATAACTGGGATTAAGTACCAATTCACGAATTACGAACCGGGTTTGGATCAAGCGTTATCCCACGAACTTTCCGAAGCAAAGACTCACGAAGCTAAGGAGACTTTGCATGAACTTGGATACGAAATATGTACTACCAATGCCGAAAAAAAGGCCTATAAACAATTTGAGGCTATTTCTGCAAGGCTCGATAAAGCTATTGTAAGCTATGCCAAAAATCCACAAAAAGAGCTTGATGGCTTTAACAAGATATCGGAATCCTTATTGCGTGAAGTCAATCAGGCAATTGCGCCATTGAGGGATAATAATGATCGATTGGTTGCCTTTGTGGCTCAGTTCAGGGTTTTACCGGAATCAAAGAAAGATCCTTTAAAGTCCAATATCGCCACGCTTGAATTGGAAAGCAAAAAGCTGATAGAACAGATTAATAAACTGGAAAATTTACATAACCATTTGGCAGATATCTCAGATGAAGCACGTGCATTGCATGGCAGGGGAAATGTCAAAGGCAATATGGGTGCCCAAACGCTGGTGGCATCACTCGAAGCTAAGTTCATATCAAAAAGAGATAAAATCCTGAGTGATCTTGATGTTTTACAAAAGCGACAAGACGAATTAGCAAAGGATCTCAAGTTCTTTAATAAAGTTATAGCACAAGAGATAAAAGAGGGGAATACGTCAGGCATTGTGCTAATTGAGCAAAGAATAAAATCTTATAACGAACAAATTGAAGCAATAAATGTGCAAAAAGAAGAGCTTGTTGTCAAGGAAGCCCCTCTGGGGAAAGCCTTGAGGCTTTTGAAAGAACAAGAACTCCTTAGTGAGACAATCGATCATCTAAGGAATGATGCACCTCCCTCTTACATGCATTATTCTTTGTTGATCAATAACCTCACTAAAATACGTGGTATGCTTATTCAACATTCTGGGTATGAAAATGCGGCAGAAGAAATACAGCAGTTAGGCCGTGCTATTGAAGGTGTAAAGTACCAAGCTGAACAATATTTTACAGCAGAGCTTGTTAAGTCGAAAAGCTGGTGGTCAACTACACCCCGTGCGTTATATGACCTTTATAGCGCTGTACAAGATGCTGTAGGTTCTAATTTTGCAATCCCTATTGAGCAAAAACTCATGCTAATAGAACTCAGCCAGGACAAAATTCATTATAAAGGCCTTAAAGAATTGGTCCAATTGGCAGTACGACGCAAGCAACAGATTGTAGATGATATAGTCCATAATAAACCTATAATAGTCGATAAAGAATCTCAAAAATCCTACTTTAACTATCTTCTGGAATTTAATCTATTGGCGGATCTACCTCTTAGGTATAGAGTGGATATGAAAGATTTAATTCAATTACTGCAAGAAAAGTCTGGCGAGTCCAACAGTACCTTGTTTGTCACAGCAAATTTAGTTCGCCAACTGACTCAACCCACATTTCGCGCACCTATTGCTATAACGACAACAGTTTTAACCGAAGGTGAACGCTATCAACAAAATGGATATGTTTTTTATCCCCAAAGAAATATATGGGTCAAGACCGAATGGAGAGCAATAGAAATTCCCTATGCCTTAATTTGGCAGGGTAATTTTGCTTTAAAGCGCAAGGACGGCACTTATTTAGAAAAGAGAGCTACCGCTGATATCTTTCTTGATAGTATTTTCGATAAAAGTTTAAGTAACGAGGAGATAGAAATCCAGGGTGAAATATCGTTGAAATTTATTGAAAAGTGGTGTCACGCCAGTGACGAAACGCGTCAAAAATTAGAAAAAGAACATCCCCCTAAATTAGTAGAGAGTGCCAAAAAGTTTGCATCTCAGGTTGAAATAGCTATGGCATATGTCTTGATAGAACAATCATCGGTATCAAAAGATGAACTTATCCAAAAGATATGGGATGATAAAAAACTGACAACTGCTCAAAAAATTGACTGGGCTGATCTCGCGGAAATAAAACTTTCAGAGCTTATAACGGCAACTCATAATTCCGATAATCATATTAAGATAAACGAACAAATTAACAAGCTTGCATCTATGGCGATGAAATAAAGAAATGACTAAAATTGCCCGAAAAACCGCCTTTCTGACTAGCTTGGGAGCAGGCTTAGAGTACTATGATTTCATTATCTATGGGATCATGGCCAGCTACTTGAGCTCTCTTTTTTTTGCAGGAGATGAGCCCTGGATTTCTACAGTGAAGGTTTTTGCTGTTTTTGCCATAGGCTACGTAGTGCGTCCTATTGGCGGGGTGTTGTTTGGGATGATAGGCGATACCTATGGTCGCAAAAAGACTTTTCTTGCTGTGATGCTTTTAATGGCTTGTTCTACTTTCTTAATTGGATTACTGCCAACGTATGCTCAAATTGGATCATCCGCGCCCTGCTTATTGATTTTTCTTAGAATACTACAAGGGATTTCTTTTGGTGCCGAGCTGCCCGGTGCTATTACAGTTATTTGCGAGTCTACTGATAAACAAAAGCAGGGCTTTTATACAGGATATGTCATTTCGAGTGTATCTCTCGGCTCTATGTTGGCAACGTTTATGTTAGTTGTTCTTTCCGCTACCCTTGATAATCAGCAGACTATTTCATGGGGGTGGCGCATCCCATTTCTTTTTGGCGGACTACTTGCCGTAGCAAATTATTTTATCCGCAAATATATGGATGAAACCCCTGAATTTATACAACAGCAAGCAAATGTCAGACAAACTTCTAGGCAATCGGTGAAGGCACCTATTGCATTGCTTTTTAAAGAATATCTTCAGCAAGTGCTTGTAGGGATTGGATTAACTTTATTAATTTCCGGTCTTGTGATTTTCTATCTTTATTTACCCACCTACTTAAGCAATTATTTTTCTTATCAATTGGAAGATATCTATTTTGCCATGACAGTAGGGCTAGTATGGTCTGCAATAATTTTACCTGCATGTGGATGGTTGTCCGATTGCATTGGGCGCTCTCGAACGCTGCTAATCACTTGTGTGGGATTTTGCGTGGGGGCCTTCCCGCTTTTTGAATTCTTGAAACAACCAGGACTATTTGGACTCATTCCTTTTGTAATGATTTATCAAACAATTCTTGCATTGGCAACGGCCAGTTATTTTCCTATTTTAGGGTCATTATTTCCCACAGCGGTTCGTTATACAGGGATCGCCGCCTGCTACAACATCACCTACGCGTTGATGGGGTGTGCGCCGATTATCATCACGGCCTTAATTGGTTTTACAGGCACTTTCCTGAGCGGCCTTTATTTTTTAGTGTTTTGCGCAGCTCTTAGCGCGCTTGCTGTGAAAAAATTGATTAAAATGGAAGGTTTATGCCTTTCAAAATAACTATATTTTCTCTATTGCAGAAGTCAAAATTAGAGCATTGAAAATGCGGCTTGCTCCAATTCAGGCAGCAGGGAGCTCTGAAAGAGCGCCGGAGGCCTGGGTAGACTAAAACAAAGGACAGAGCCCTGAAAGAGACAATTGCAGAAGTCTAGTTGTGTTAGAGTCTCGAAGAGACGGCTAGTGTAAAGCCCACGATTTGCACCTTGGCGCTACATCGTGGGCTTTACACTAGCCGTCTCTTCGAGACTCTAACACAACTAGACTTCTGCAATTGTACCTGAAAGGGGGCTTTTTTGTTTTATATCAATGAAAGAACCTTATCTTAGTATTTTATCCCATTGATTACATGCGTATTAGAGTCTCCCCTTCAGGGCTCTGTCCTTTGTTTTTGTCGACCCAGGCCTCCGGTCACTCTTTCAGAGCTCCCTGCTGCCTGGGCTGGAGCAAGCCGCATTTTCAATGCTCTAGTACAATTCGTCCATTTAAATAACATCGCTGGCTACGGTGTCATAAAACAACATACCGCGCTCTGTTAAAGCAAACGTGGTGTCATTTTTTTTCAACAGACCTTCACATCGCAGGCGTTGTAGAGTTGCTACTGTCTCTTGATCCAATTTTCCATGCACCGCTTCAAATGCTTCGAGATCTACCCCAGCGCACAGTCTTAAACCAATAGCCAAAAGCTCCCGCTGATGCTTGATCAAAGGAAGCTCTTCTGTGAAATCGACAGGGGATTTTTTTTCTTTTAATGCTTTGACATATTGGTTTAGATTGGCTACAGCTCTAAATCGCTTGCCTTCCCAATAACTGAATGCCGATGGACCAAACCCTAAAAATGGACGTCCGGTCCAATAGCCCACGTTGTGCCTGGAATATTTGTTATCCCGGGCGAACGCTGAAATTTCGTATTGAATTAGTCCATTCTCATTTAACTGTTGCACCGCTTCAAGATACATTTGAGTACTGCAGTCTGCGTCAGGCAATTCTTTTTGGAGCGCTTCCCTGTATTTGAAGAATACAGTGTTTGGTTCAATCGTTAGATTATACAGTGAAAGGTGCGTAATTGGGAGTCCCTTGATGGCAGCAAGAGTTTGCTGCCATGCGACTAGAGACTGGCCTGGAATGTCGTACATTAAATCGATGGAAATATTTGATATTCCAGTCTTTGCAGTGGTTTCGACAGCTTTTATAGCTGTTGCTGCATGGTGGGTGCGTCCCAATTTTATGAGAAGCTGATTGTCCAAGGATTGAATGCCAATGCTAACTCTATTGACTCCAACATCGGCATAGGACTGCATGAGATCTTTAGTAATCGTCTCTGGATTAGCTTCGAGAGTAATTTCTAACTGCTCATGCTCAAAGGGGATAATGGATTGAATTTTTTTCAATAATTGGCTTAAGGGAGCGGCTCCTAAAAGCGAAGGCGTGCCTCCACCGAAATATATCGAAACCAGCCTTTTATTTCTTAATTCAGCAGCCCAGTGATCGAGATCTAAAATGAGCCCTTCCATGAGTTGTTCATGGTAAGGGGCTTTATCGGGGAGTACATAGAAATGGCAATAATCGCACTTTTTTGTGCAGAAGGGAATATGGAAATAAAGGCTTATATCCCTTATATCACCATTCATCGGCGTCTGGATCGATGATGCCGCCGCGTTTCCAACGGTTTTTGTCGCTAAAGAAGGAATCTTCTTCTTCCTCTTCTTCTTCCTCATCATCGCCTTTCTCTTCATCAGTGTCATCGCGTTCCTCGATCACTGAGCTTTCGAGTTCGCCGGCTTCTGTTTCCATATCGAATCCGGTATCGGCAAGGGCGCCTGCTGTCTCACCCATATCGATGTCTGGAATGGTCGGCATTTCAGTATAGCCTGTTCTAGCGCTAGGTCGTTTGGGTGTTACATATTCTTCAGCTTCACCACTTTCTTTAAGAAAGAGGAGACGTTCTTTTTCTTCTTCGATCTTAGAATGAACAGCAAGAATTTCTTCTTTATGTTTTTCAATGTCTTTTTTGGGGACGAGACCGAGCTTTAGCCATTGTTCCAGATCGTTAAGCTCTGTTTCCAGTTTTTTAAGACGTTCGCTTTTAATATGTCTCATTTTATTCCTTTGCTGTTTCGAAGTAATTTAATACAAGCAAGATAGGGTTGTTTGTTTGATTATTTCAAATGACAATTATTTAACAGAATTCGGGTATTTACTCAAGAGGTTTTTTTAGGATATGTTTTTGATGAGCCCCTCTTCTAAAAGTAGCGGCACCAATAAAAATAATTTCTGCTGCTACGTAGGTAAAATAATATCCTTCTCCTCCCTGCCCAAAACCGTAACTATGGAGTCCTGTTCCTAACACATAGTTAACCCCATACCAAGTAAAACTAATGGCTACTAAACCGCCAATAGCTCCAACTGCCAAACCATAATCTCGTATGCGATTGAAAGTATAGGCATGAATCACCAGAAGATAGACGCACGCTGAAATAAAGGCCCAGGATTCTTTAGGATCCCAGTCCCAGAAACGCCCCCAGCTTTCAGCTGCCCATACCCCGCCAAGTATTGTACCTGGGATCAATAATAGGACGCCTACATACATGGTATGTAAAACTCCTTTAGCAATTCGGCGCAATGAAGCCGGGTCTGGATTTTTGCGCCACTGTGCAAGTAAATAATAATGGCCAAGAATTCCGCTGATGGCAAAGGCGCCATAGCTGCCGACAACCATGAGGACATGCACAATGAGCCAGTACTGAGAATCAAGAACAGCTTGGACGTTTTCCATGCGGGCATCGATATGCGTTAGTTTGAGTAGAATGAGGAGCGCCAAAGAAGCTACGCAGGCAGCGGATAGAATTAAAAGCGAGCGGGACCATATATAGAACGCAAAGGCGAGTGTAATGGCGATCCATGGAACATAGATGACAGTTTCGAACATATTAGAGACAGGGGGGCGATGCAGGACAAAGCAGCGAAATCCTAGTACGGTAGTGTGCAATAGGAAGCCGATTAATAGAATCGCGATAGCAAGACGCTCAAGCGTTGGTTTTTTTAAGCTATAGGCGACCAAGATGAGCAGCAGTGCTAATAGATAGCAGCCAATGGTCATTTCGATCAGAGGAAGCTGGTGATACAAAGTTTCAGCCTTCAATTGCCATAAAGAAGGGTAGTTGAGTTGTTTACCAGTCGCTATCTTGGCGGGCATGCGGGCAATTGAAGTGTAGGCGACGAGATATTCCGCTACAAAATTACTAACGGCATCTGCTAAGAGGGAATCGTCCTGTTTGGAGTAAAATTGAATTGCAGCTTTTTCTAGAGCGAAATAACTATTGCGAATATGATGAAAGTCTTGATCGGAGAAAACAGTAAAATTATCAGTCGGTTTGAGTTGTTGTGATTCAGGATGATACACCTCGATTCCTAGAGCATGCAACGAAAGCCACTCTCCATTATTCATTCTTGATGGGAGCAGTTTAAGTGTTGTACCGGCTTTTTGGAGGCGGTGGAGGAGAGGAAAACGATTTTCCAGGTTGTGGGAAATATCTAAGGGAGGTACATCTTGTATTTCCATCTCTTGCAGCGATAAGAGATAGGGGTCATTTTCTGGTTTAGGAGTTCCAACGATGGCTTCATAATTATCAAGGGCTTGGAGCAAGCGAAAGACTTCATCAGCGTATATTTTACGTTGATTTTCAATATTTGGCAGTTTCTCTCGAACTTTTGCATCGAGAATCATCCCTGATTTTAAGAAGCTCCAAGGAGATATTGACGGCGCGTTTATGACTGTAAGAGCATCGCCGCGGAGAGCTGTCCATAATCCAGGCGATAATGTTGAAAGCTCGAATTTTTCGCTGTTGGTTCGATTAGTAGCGGAGTGATAACTGCGTGCGAATTCATAAGGGATGAGGTATCGCATCAACTGTAAGTTTGTTTCACTATTATTTTCAATGGCTTGACTGAGCTCTTGAAAGGAGAATCGTTCTGTTGTGTTATTTTGGTTTAAAAGGCTTTTGACATCCGCATAATGGATCCAAAATAGGGGAGAATTGTCATATTGGGAATGTCCAAAAAAATGAAGTTTCCATATTAATTCCAACGGGTCCTGATTTGTCGTATGGAATGCGGCAAGATCCGAAGGTTTTAATTGGCTCTTGTGATAAAGGTCGTGCAGCCAAAGTCTGGCAGAAGAATCCAGAGAACGAAAGCGCCCTTGATAGGCAGTGGGAAGGTCTTTGGTTTCGGCGAACGGATTGGCAGCAAATGCTGAGCCTGCGAGCAATATAGTAAAAATCGTAAAGAATATTCGTTGAATCATAGGAAAAAGAATAATACAAAAACAATTTAAACGCAAAGGCGCAAAGGCAAAGTACATTAGCTAAAATACACAAAAGCCTTCGCGATAGCGTTTGGAGTGCGCAGCCCCTGCTGCGCTTTTCGTAAAATAGACGGCAGACCAAATAGAATCACAGCACTATTCATAGACGCATAATTTTTAGAATGTATGTAGACCTTTCATTTCATAACCCCTAAATGCATTTTTGGAAAAGCGCAGCAGGGGCTGCGCACTCCAAACGCTTCGCGTGTCTTTTATCTATTTTCGCTTAAGTCTAGAGGTCTTTAGGCTGCAGAAGGCCAGTACAACAATTTAATTTCATCTAATTGCAGCTTTAGATTTTTGAGTGTTTCAATCTCTTGCGCACTTTCTTCAATTTTTTTTGTTATACGATCTTTACGAGCCTCCAGGTCCTCCGAGGACCAATTCCACCAACAGTTACCATCAACTTTATAGCAATTTGAGTCTGAATCGTAAACCCGTTCATCCAATTGTTCTACGTGCTCTGTCCAATCGGCTATTTTTTGGGGAAAACTCTCTATAGACTTATTTATTTTTGATTCAATATGGGAAATACTCATTTTCAACAGTGCGTTGGCAAGAAGACGCTCTGCGTCACCACCTTGAAGGGTTTCATAGCCAATCTTGATGAATTCCAATTGTTTCTCAATCGAGTGTACATTGCATTCAGCATAATTACCAACACCACACATAATTGTTAAAAAGAAAATAATAAGTTTGTTTTTCATGAAAATCTCTCAATTAGTTATTAATAAAGAAACAGTTTAAAACTAATCGAATATCATTTCAATCTATACCGGTCGTGTTTCAAAATTTGGCATTTCTAGCTGCGCGAAAATCCCCGCGGATCAAAGATCGCAAATGGGTCAATATTAGTAATATGAACCCATTTGCGATCTTTGATCCCCGGGGTTTTGGCGCGCTAGAAATGCCAACTTTTGAATCACGACCGGTATATACCGAACGTGAGTCAAAAGTTGGCACTCAAGGTTTTTTAATAAACTTGAAATGCCATGCGAGCTTACCGCCTTTGCTCCATTGCGTTTAAATGCCTTTCTCTTTATATTTCTATTTTTAATTTGAGGTATTTTGATGGATGTTGAAACATTAGCACGCATACAGTTCGCTGTTACCATCATGTTTCATTATATCTATCCTCCACTCAGCATCGGCTTGGGCCTTATCCTCATCATTATCGAATCCATTTATCTCAAAACTAAAGATCCTCATTATCTGAGTATGGCAAAATTTTGGACTAAAGTCTTTGCCCTAACCTTTGCTTTGGGTGTAGCCACCGGTATTGTCATGGAATTTGAATTTGGGACCAACTGGGCGACTTACTCCCGCTTTGTAGGTGATGTTTTTGGCAGTGCCCTCGCAGCAGAAGGCGTTTTTGCCTTCTTCCTCGAATCTGGCTTTCTGGCAATTTTGCTTTTCGGGTGGGATCGGGTCGGACCAAAAGTCCACTATTTAGCTACTTGGATGGTATCCTTAGGTGCCCATTTCAGTGCGATATGGATCATCGTAGCAAATTCATGGATGCAAACTCCCACAGGGTTTCATATTGTTGGTGAGGGATTGAAAGCCAGGGCCGAAATTACCGATTTCTGGGCCATGGTATTTAATCCATCATCGATGGATCGCTTAATGCATTCTGTGATAGGAGCCTGGCTTGCTGGAGCTTTTCTAGTAATTAGCGTGGGGGCCTATTACATCTTAAAAGGCAAATATCTTCGTTTTGCCAAAAGCTCATTAAAAATAGGATTGATCGTTGCCATCATCGCCTGTGTCCTGCAAGGTTTTTCAGGAGATAGCTCAGCCAAGGTCGTTGCCAAATATCAACCAATGAAACTTGCCGCGATGGAGGCTATCTACAAGACCCAAGAAGGTGCGCCCCTTACAATTTATGGCATTGTCAATCCAAAAGAACAACGACTTGATTATGCGGTCGGCATTCCAAAACTTCTAAGCTATCTCTCCTATGGCAGTTTTTCTGCTGAGGTTAAAGGCCTCGACCAGTTTCCACAGAAAGATTGGCCTAAAGTCGCCGTCGTTTTTCAGACCTACCACATCATGATCATGATGTGGGGATGCATGTTAGGCATATCGCTGCTCGCAGCCTTTTTGTGGTATCGAGGGACTTTATTTCACAATAAATGGGTTCTAAGAGCATTAGTCGCTTCAGTTCTATTCCCTCAGGTCGCCAATCAGGCTGGATGGGTGACTGCCGAGATGGGAAGATACCCTTGGATAGTGTATGGACTATTGAGGATTTCAGATGGACTATCTAAAGTCGTCACTGCCAACCAAGTGTTAGGATCATTAATCATGTTTAGCATCTTATATTTTCTGCTGTTCCTCGTTTTCATATATCTTCTCAATGAAAAATTTAAGCACGGTCCGGATGACACCATAGGCACAACACACTACCGGCAGCTTGATACCTCTATAAAGGAGATTAAGAAATAATGGCATTAATCACAGAACTGCAATTCATTTGGTTTTCGATCTTCGTTATTTTAGTCACAGGTTATGTCCTTCTGGATGGATTCGATCTTGGAGTAGGGATGGTTCATTTGTTTTCTAAGGAAGATCATGAGCGCCGCGTTATGCTAAATTCTATTGGTCCGGTATGGGATGGTAATGAAGTCTGGCTTGTAACTGCAGGCGGCGCTCTATTTGCTGGATTTCCCGCAGTTTACGCCACTTTATGCTCGGCTTTTTATATTCCAGTTATGATTTTGTTGACGGGCTTGATTTTTCGTGCTGTTGCCATTGAGGTGCGCAGCAAACAACCTATGCCGTGGTGGCGCTGGACATGGGACATTCTCTTTAGCTTTGCAAGTTTTGTAATTGCGTTGGCGATGGGACTTGCTGTAGGTAATTTGATTAGGGGAATTCCCTTAGACGAGCAAGGGGAGTTTATTGGCGATGTAACAGACATGCTTGACCCCTATTCCTTATTAATTGGGGTCATGGCTGTAGGTTTGCTTTTTATGCATGGATCTATCTTTTTGCTGTTGAAGACAGAGGGTAGTTTGCATGATAAGATACGCAATCGGGTAAATCCCTCGATTGTATTCTTTATTATCACTTACGTTGCCGCAACCATGGCTACTCTGATTTATCAGCCGCATATGGTGGAAGCGTTTAAGCAGAGGCCATTCTTTTTCCTTATTGGCTTGGTCGATATTTTGATTATTGCCAATATTCCACGTGAGATAAGCCGCGGAAAGGATGGATTTGCCTTTATTTCTTCATGTCTCAATATTATTTGTTTAATGGCATTGTATGGGATTGGAACGTATCCGAATGTTGTGAGGGCAATTAATGCTCCGGATACATTGAGTTTGACTATCTATAATTCGGCATCATCCCTGGCTACATTAGAGATTTTGCTGGTGATTGCAATCATTGGTGTGCCAATGGTAATTGCCTATACCTGTGCGGTCTATTGGATTTTTCACGGAAAGGTTAAAATGGATACTCATAGCTATTAGCGCGAGTTATTAGTAGAGGTTATTTCCCTCTTCTTCTGAAATTTTTGGAAGATATTTCTTTAAATCGTCAAAGGTTATTTTTTGATACCAGTCCATTTGAGATTCTTTAAGCGTGAGGTGTTCGATGACTCTGGCAAGATAGGAGGAATAATGCTCTTCGCCTTCCTTGAAGTCTTTAAGTTCCGGCTCCAATAGTAAATCTTCATAAAACTGAGAAATGAACACATTGGACATAACTATTTCAAAACTTGTAGTTTGAGTCATAATAACCTCCGGAGATCGCTAAATAACTAACTATAATTATTATACAACAAGCTAATTAAATACAACATATTTTGATTTAATATAATTATTGATGGAGTATACGAGTTTATCTGTAACTTCTCAAATAGTATGTGTTCACGCAATGGCGTCAAATTAAAAAAAATTTATATATTTTTGTTGTGTCGCCCCTCCGGGACTGCTGTTTTTTTTTTGAGATACCCAGGCTTCGTTCCTCAGCCTGGGCTACATTGTGCCGACCCTCCGGGCCGAAAGATAAGAAACTCGCCAGGCTTAAGAGGTAATTCGGAAATATTGAAGACTTATGTGGATTAAAGGTTTTAAACACCTACTCTCGGCCTGGAGGGTCGTCACAATGTAGCCCAGGCTGAGGAACGAAGCCTGGGTAACTCAAATACAAATCGAAGTCCCGGAGGGGCGACACAACAAAAGTATATAAATTTCTTTAAGTTAATGAAATTGCGCTTCCATGGAGCTATATGCTTCCGCAGTATTCAGGCTAATACAGGTTCATTACCATGCGTTGTTATGCGCCGACGGCGCAAACTCTTAGACGGTGCTTTTCTTTTTCGTGGAATTGAACCATCAGATGGCTGATGGATTGATTGATGAGAGATTCGGCTTGTTCAAGCGAACGCTCTAATTTCTTTTGGCGGATATTTAATCCTCGATTGATTTGATCGATATTTAGCAGCGTCACCATTGAATGACGTGCAAGTTCCGGATCTACATTGCGGGGAACTGATAGATCGAAAATCAGTTTTTGACTCGATACAGATGGCAAAGAAGAGCTCTTAAGGATAAAGTCAGAAGCTTTGGTGCCAAGAACAACTAAGTCGTGGTGATGCCAATCGGGAATTGTTTCCCAAGGTAAAAATTTAATCCCATATTTCTCCGCCATTTGCAGCCCTGTGGAGGCGGTCCGATTGGTAAGTGTTATTTGGTATCGGTTTTTTGCTACTAAATGACTAAGCACCTTCTCGTTGATTGAAGAGGCTCCGATAAAAAGTATGTTAGGGCTATCACTATTTTGAAAAAAATGCTGGCCTGTTTGAAAAATAGCATGCTCGATGTCAGGTAATCCAGGTTTCACGGGTAGAAAAACACGTGCTTTTTTAGCAATACCGAGAGATTTTTGAAAAAGATGATGCAATTCGTAAGGTAAGCTTAGATATTCTTTAGCGGTTTCATAGGAATTTTTGACTTGTCCTTGAATTTCTGTCTCGGCGATGATAGCACTGTCTAATCCGGCTGCCACGCGACATAAATGCAGCAAACAATCTTGGCCAAAGTATGAATATAGCTTTTGGTCAAAATCTTCGTTTACATCATGTCTTAAAATACTAAGCAAATACGAATGTGTTGCTGTGAGATCTTCGGAAGAAAAATAGATTTCTGTGCGGTTGCAGGTGGAAAGAAGGACAAAAAAATGGGAGCCGTGAGTTGATTGATTAGGTGCTAATCGACGTTGGCACGTTCTTGCTAATATTTCGCGAAGTTCTAGCTCTGCTAATTTGTGATTGATTCCGAGAACGCCAACACGCATTCTTATTGCTCCTTGTCTAGTGTCCTACTGATTAAGAAAGTCGTTATAGTTCAAATATGAATTATTGCCAATTTTAAATTTCAGCTATGTAAAAATTCGTCTTCGATACGCGTCTTATTTTTATTAAACGCAAAGGCGCAAAGGAAGGCAATACAAATTGAAGGTTATCAGTGTGTAAGATAATAGGGAAACTGACCGAATGGGCAAAATGGAAAGAATAACGGGTCATCACACAAATGAGTGGTTAGATCAGATGATCCGATTAGCTGTTCGGCATTTAACGCAGAGACGGAGAGACAGAGAGACGCGGAGAAGGAGTAGATTAGGTATTTTGTGGCCATTATTAGTTCCTCTCTGCGTCTCTCCGTCTCCCTGCCTCTGCGTTAAATTCGGGGGTATTGCATAATTCAGTGCTTGCTTAACCACTCATTTGTGTGATGACCCAGGATAACAAACAAAGCATCGCAGTCAAGACCATTCAACTTCATATTTTCCTATTATCCTGGATTAACAAACCTTATTTTAAATTGCCTTCCTTTGCGTCTTTGCGTTTAAAAAAAATAAGACGCGTGACGAAAGGTCAATTTTATCAGAGTCTTTTTATTCATCACGTTTTTCCTCAAGATACTCCTCACGATTTTGCTTTGTTTTTTTGTGCGCTTGCCTTATATTCACAATTCTGTTTTTCTTGTTTTTTCCCAACAAATTCGACCGTATAGATAATTATGACTAAACAATATGATGAAAGCAGCGTCAAAACACTCGACGCTTTAAGCCATATTCGCCTCAGATCCGGCATGTATATCGGCCGCCTAGGCGATGGTTCCCATCCTGACGACGGCATTTATATCATGCTCAAAGAAGTTATCGACAACAGTGTCGATGAATTCATTATGAAAAATGGCAAAAAAATATTAATCGATATCGACGAAGAGGCTAATAAAGTCGCAATACGCGATTATGGACGCGGCATCCCTCTCGGTAAAGTCGTTGAATGCGTCAGTCAAATCAACACGGGCGCTAAATATAACGATGATGTGTTTCAGTTTTCTGTCGGACTTAATGGCGTAGGAACAAAAGCTGTCAATGCGTTGTCAAATCATTTTAGTGTCAGAAGCAATCGCGATGGACAATACGTTGAAGCTACCTTCTCCAAGGGGATAAAGCTCGATGAAAAGAAAGGCAAATCGACCGAGCCAAACGGCACCTATGTAGAATTTATTCCCGACACTGAGATCTTCAAGAAATTTCAGTACCAAAAAGAGTACATCGTCAAACGCCTCTGGCATTATGCCTATTTGAATACAGGCCTTACTTTGATGTTCAATGGCGAAGCCATTGAATCTAAAAATGGGTTGCTTGATCTATTGCAAGAGGAAGTGCCTGAAGACAGACTATATGACCCGCTTCACTATAGGGGAAAACAAGTCGAGTTTGCCTTTTTGCATACTCAAAGTTACGGGGAAACATATTTCTCATTTGTCAATGGACAGCACACTTCGGATGGGGGGACACACCTCTCAGCATTTCGTGAAGGACTTCTAAAAGGCGTTAATGAATTTTCGAAAAAGAATTTCCAAGGCGTTGATGTTCGTGAAGGAATCGTCGGTACCATTTTAGTGAAGGTTAAGGATCCAATTTTTGAGTCTCAGACCAAAAATAAACTCAGCAATACAGATCTGAGGGGCCCGTTGGTGCAGGAAATCAAAGATGCCGTCATTGATCTTTTGTACAAAAATCCAAGCACGGCAAATGCGATCATTGAGCGCACGGTATTTAACGAGAAATTGCGTAAAGAACTCGCCAATGTTAAAAAAGAAGCTAAGGAAAAGCAAAAGAAAATCTCCTTTAAGATCCCCAAGCTCCGCGATAGCAAATACCATCTGACTGATGATTCAGGCCGTGGTGAAGACACAATGATCTTTTTGACAGAAGGTGATTCCGCAAGCGCTTCCATTGTAGCTTCCCGCGATCCTATGACGCAGGCAGTATTCTCATTGCGCGGCAAGCCCTTGAACGTCTATGGCATGAAGCAAGACCAGCTTTATAAGAATGAAGAGATGTTCAATCTCATGAGCGCACTCAATATCGAAGATGATATCGAAAATTTGCGCTATCAGAAAGTCATTCTGGCAACTGATGCCGATGTGGATGGAATGCATATTCGCAATCTATTGATAACCTTCTTTCTAACCTATTTTGAAGGATTGGTCGTCAATGACCACTTGTTTATGCTGGAAACGCCATTATTCAAAGTACGCAATAAAGAACAAACCTTCTATTGCTATACAGAAGAAGAACGCGACGTAGCCACGAAAAAATTAAAGAAAGGGGTGGAAATAACCCGTTTTAAAGGCCTGGGTGAAATATCGCCAAATGAATTTAAGCAATTTATAAGTAAAGACATTCGTTTAATCCCTGTCACAATCAATGTCCTTTCCGATATCAAACATATGCTCGAATTTTATATGGGCAAAAACACCCCTGAACGCAAGCAATTCATCATGCAAAATCTTATCAATGAAGATCAGTTAAACCAAGAGCTTCTTATAGCAGCTGCTGAGGAGAGGATGGTATAATCATGGACGATGTAAAACAACTCATGCGGCATCACTATTTAAAGTATGCCTCCTATGTCATTCTCGACCGCGCCATCCCCAATGTATTTGATGGACTAAAGCCAGTCCAAAGACGGATTTTGCATACTCTTCGCGGAATGCACGATGGAAAACTTCATAAAGTCGCCAACGTTGCCGGACAAACAATGGCCTACCACCCGCACGGCGACGCTCCGATTACGGAAGCATTGGTAAACGTTTCCAATAAAGGCTATCTGCTTGATCAGCAGGGGAATTTTGGCAATATTTTTACCGGAGATCCACCGGCAGCCGCACGTTATATCGAAACAAGGCTTTCCGCTTTAGCTCTTGAGACGATGTTTAATCCCGATCTTACAGAATATCTTCCTTCCTATGATGGGCGCCATCAAGAGCCCGTTTGTCTTCCGGCCAAAATTCCGCTACTTCTTATGCAAGGCGCAGAAGGTATTGCTGTAGGCATGTCCACACACATTTTACCTCATAACTTTGTCGAATTGCTTGAAGCTGAAATCGCTTTGCTGGAAGGGCGGGAAGTTGAAATTCTCCCAGACTTCCCCACAGGCGGTATCATGGATGCTTCCGACTACCAAAAGGGAAGGGGAAAGATCAAGCTAAGGGCAAAGATTGTTATTAAGGATCCTAAAACAGTCGTCGTTTGCGATATTTGCTATGGGACAACAACCGAATCACTAATTCGTTCAGTCGATGAAGCTGCCAAACGCGGCAAAATTAAAATTGATGCCATCAATGATTACACATCGGATAAAGTCGAAATCGAAATTAAATTGCCTCGTGGAGCTTATGCCGAGGATTTGATCGACTCACTTTATGCGTATACCGAATGTGAAGTGTCGATTTCATCTCAAATGGTAGTCATCAAAGACAACCTCCCTTGTGAATTAGATGTGCAGGAGATTCTTAATCTGCATGTAGAAAAACTACAGGGGTATTTAAAAGCCGAACTCGAAATCGATAAAGCTCGATTGCTTGAAAAGATCTTTGAGAAAACCCTTGAACAGATTTTTATCGAAAATCGCCTCTATAAAAAGATCGAAACTATTTCGTCGTACGATAAAATTCATGAAGCCATTGAAAAAGGATTAGAACCTTTTTACGACCAATTGAGCCGTATCCCAACATACGATGACCGTGAAAGATTGCTCAATATTCCGATTCGTCGCATCTCCCGTTTTGATTTGGACAAGAATCAGGATGAGATTGCTTCAACACAAAAAGTCTTGCTGGGAATTGAAAAACATCTAAAAAACATTCCTAAATTCACCATAGCCTATCTGAATGGTCTGTTGGATAAATATGGGAAGGAATTTCCCCGCAAAACAAAACTCAAATCCATAGCTCAGATCGATATGCGCGCGATTGAAACGCGTACTATAAAAGTTGGTTTCGATCCGGCTTCAGGGTTCGTCGGCACAAAAGTTACCGGCGATAACACCTTTGAATGCACAAATTTCGACAAATTACTGCTCTTCTTCAAAGACGGCAGCTATAATGTCGTCAACGTACCCGAGAAGCAATACGTGCACCATGAAGGTAACAAAGTAGTCTATGTTGGCGTTGCCGACAAGAAAACTGTCATGGCTGCCATCTATAAAGATCCTAAACGCCACTTTTTCTATGCCAAACGCTTTATCGTGGAGAAATTCATTCTCGATAAAGCCTACAGATATATTGAAGATGGAATGGAATTGGCGTTCTTGACAACTCAACCTAATGTGGCCGTGGAAATGCAGTTTGTCCCCAAAGCCAAGCAGAAGGTTACTGAAGCTATCTTTGAACTGGACAGCGTGTTAGTCAAAGGCGTAACCGCTAAAGGGATCCGCCTTTCAAGCAAAGAGATCAAGAAAGTAGTCCCCATCAAGCGCAAAGTATCGACGGCTGCCGCAGATCCAGCAGCAACCAGCAAAACATGATCCAAGGCATGCTCGTTGAATGTCAGCCTCATCCTAATTATAAGCAACGGATGCTTATTGTTTGTGATGAGGACTCTTGGCGTGAGATTCATACGACCATTTTTGGAAAGGCACCTAGTCTACCAAAAAATTGCTCCAGCCTTGATGAATTCCACCAAAAATTTCAGGTTTTGGAATATAATCAGGCAAAATTGTATGCCATCAAACGCCTGTCGTTACAAAGCATGCCATCAACAACTCTGTCTAAAGCCCTCCGTGATCGTCTCGTTTCAGAGGAAACGACGGAGCGTTTGATTCAAGAGTTTATTCAATTAGGGTATCTCAATGATGCGGAATGGACCAAAAGCTTCGTCCGACAGCAGTCGGCCAAGAAGATGGGACCACGCGCAATAGCCCAAAAGCTTGCTTTCAAAGGACTTCCCAAAGAGGAAGTTGAGGCAGCCCTAGGCGTAGCTAAAAACCCCAGTCAGCAAAAAGAATCCATAGTAAAGTTGCTCTCGACGCGTTATCGTCAACGCAACTTAACAGATTATAAAGAACGTCAAAAAGTGGCCGCGTCATTGATGCGCCGCGGGTTTGATTTCTCGATCATCCTCGATTGTCTGCGCGAAAGAGGGCACTCTATGGACGACATGGACGGAACGGACCCTCTAGACTAAAGAAGGAGTTGCTAATTCAGTTCGTCCATATTTCCATTAATTCAGCCATTGTGTTATGCTAAATTTAAAAAGATTTAGCCATGTACATACCCCAAATTGAGTTAGAACAATTAAAAAAGATGACAACTTCGGGAAAAGTAGTGATTATCTATGGCCCCAGAAGAGTAGGAAAGACCACTTTACTAAAAAAATATCTTGAAACTGAAGAGAATTTCCTTTTTGTTACAGGAGAAGATATTTTTATACGAGATTTTCTTTCAAGTGAGTCTATTGAGAAGTTAAAGAGTTTTATCGGAAATAAAACCCTGCTGGTGATTGATGAAGCTCAATACATTCCTAATATTGGCCTAAATTTAAAGCTTATTGTAGATCACCTTACTGGCGTCAAGGTCATTGCGACAGGATCGTCTACTTTTGATTTAGTGAAGCATGTTGGAGAGCCTCTAACCGGACGTAAACACGTTATCAAAATGTACCCCATCTCCCAAATAGAACTCTCTCAAATCGAGAATCAGGCACAAGTAAAAGCGAATTTGGAAAGGCGTTTGATCTATGGATCTTATCCCGAAGTTATTACGATTGAGAATGACGATTTGCGACAAGAATACCTTAAAGAGCTGGTTTCCTCTTATCTTTTAAAAGACATTCTAGCCTTTGAAGGTATTCAAAAATCAAAAAAGCTATTCGATCTTTTAATTTTATTGGCTTTTCAAATTGGAAAAGAAGTCTCTCATAACGAGCTAGCAACCCAGCTTGGAATGAGCAAAGGAACAGTTGAAAAATATCTGGATCTATTGGAACAGGTATTTGTTATTATCAATATTCGAGGATTTAGTCGGAATTTGAGAAAGGAAGTTACAAAAACATCCAGATATTATTTTTGTGATAATGGCATTCGAAACGCCCTCATTAACAATTTCAATATATTGTCTAGAAGAGATGATGTAGGGGCACTTTGGGAAAATTATCTCGCAATGGAAAGGGTGAAAAAACAACAATACCAACGGATTTGGAGTCACAATTTTTTTTGGCGAACATATGATCAAAAAGAAGTTGATTGGGTTGAAGAAAGAGAAGGCAAGTTATTTGGCTATGAATTCAAATGGGGTGAGTATTCAGTTAAGCCTCCCAAACTCTGGTTGGAAACATATCCTGAAGCCTCTTTTGAATGCATCAACAAAAGCAACTATTTACAATTTATTTCTTAAGATTCATTCGATATGCCAAATCAATTTGGATGCTTTGATCAATTCGATCATATGTAACAGAATGGGTTTAGATACCGACCAAGGATTTAAATTATTGTAATTCTCTGCAACCACTCTAAAATCGGATAATTGTTGTTCAAATACTCTAAGTCCGGCTTTTGTTAATGGTGAAAGTTTAGGATTCTTTATCAGATTATCATGAATGACTTTTTCTACTATTTGATAGAAGTCTCTTATGCAAATGTAGATTTTTTTAGTATTAAGAAAGAGTAAATAGTTAATTTCGTCGATGTCATCGGTACTCACAGCTTCTTTCTGTTCATCCTGAAGATCTCGTAAATCCTGTTCTAATTCAGCTATTATTTCCATGCTAAAGCACGCTGCTAAAGCAGGGTCTCTTAAAATGGATTTCAAATCAGCTATAGTAAATGTTTCGGTTGAGTTGGGCTCAAGGACCAAATTTAAATCACGATCTTTAGGAGTCAATCTATGCTCCAGAGGTTCATCTATGGACTCTTCCTTGATATCGCTGATATCGTTCATATGGTTATTCAATTGAGGCAGTAACATGGCGGCAGCATTTTCAATCCTGTTATTAATCGGCAATGAAATTGTATTGATATTTTCCAAGGCTATTTGTTGAATTTGTTGCAATTTAATTCGATTTTCTTTTCTAACGGCTATTATACATTTTTCGATTTTAGATTTTATGGCATCAACATTAGGGCTGTTTTTGAAAATGGCACAAATGTCATCCCTCAATTGACTATTTTGAATATCTATGTCAACAGATAGAGGGGTAATACGATCATAGGAGAAATAAGGTCGAATTAGGTAAACATAAATTCCAGTAATAGATTTTTCGCGAAGATCAGGTTTGAAGCAACATAAAATCTTATTCCAAAACGACCCTCCAGTATCGGTCAACTCCCCACCTAAGGTGGACACGACAATATCCCCATTTTTTTTCATTTCAACTTTCACCATTTTCATGGCGTTCTCATTTTGAGGGGAATTTTTATCAGTTTCCCATCTGGATGAGATAATAGAAGACCCTTGGGGATCGTATTCGATGCTATAGGGTTGATTTTCACTGTGAATTGACATAAAAACCTGCCGTATTTTATTACATAACATTATAACATTTTTTTGTTTTATGACACTAATAAAGTTTTTTTCGTCATCAAATAAAATACATAACTGTAATTGTTTAATAATTATTTATAAACTTTTCATCCTTAATTGAATGGGGTCTTCTCAAAAACTCATGGCATTAATATGAGACTTTGTAAGCTAAGTTGTTTTTTCTCCACCCAAATTCCGGTATGATTTTAATCTTTCCTGAAGGCAACGCGCCGCCCCTCCGGGACTGAATTTTAGTTTTGTGTGGACCCACGGTTTGCCCCTCCAGGGCTACACCATGGGCTAAACATAGTGCCGTCTCTCCGAGACTCTAAAACAAAAGTACTCTGTATTAAAGTCTCGGAGATACGGCGCTATGTTTAGCCCATGGTGTAGTCCTGGAGGGGCAAACCGTGGGTCCATACAAAATTAAAATTCAGTCCCGGAGGGGCGGCGCGATGCCTTGCGGAATCACTAAAATGGTACCGGAATTTGGGGGTGAAAAAACAAACTGTTATTACCAATAGAAATGCAAATTTTTGAACTACGACCGGTATACGTTTGTTTTTGTTTTTGTTTTTATTTGTTGAGTTATTTAATTTTTAAATTTATAATGATAATATATTATTTAGTATAAAGTTAGAGTGGGGTCAATATGAGTGTTAGTTTAAATCCGAATAATAGTGTTGCATCAACGTATTTACAGAATTTAAATGACTTTGAAACAGCCCTAAAATCTTCTGATGAAAAAAAATCGGAGGCCGCCCTCAAACAGCTTAGATTAAAACAGGTCGATTTTGATGCTGCAACTAAACCTCTGATCTTAAAAAAAATACATCAAATACAGTGTATCGAAAGAAAGACAGTATATCAAAGGATACTTTTACCTGAATTTAATCAACTTGCAAAAAAAATCATTCAATCAGTTAACTTTGAAGAGTTTATGAATGCAAATCCTTTAATGAAACAAGGCCTCGCGGCTAAAGATGAAAGGGAAGTGCATTCAATAGTCGATGAAATCGTTAACCAGGTACTTCCTAGGATTCAATCCAATTCCTTCTCAGGTAGCTATGCGGAAGATGCTTTAACTTTAACGCGAAATTTCAAAGTTTTAGCTTTAAATTATGAGCGAACACATTCCTGGTTTAGACGTGTGGCTAATTATTTTACCAACCTCTTTGGTTTTCAATCGGAAAAGGCATTTTTAAATGATTTAGAAAGGGTAAAAAAATTGATTTTGCCCAGTAAGGACATGAATAAAAAAGAGATAAGAAGGCAGAAGAGGGAAGGTTTAACTTACGATCAAATTGGAGTATTAAATCTTCGTAAAGCTATTGCAGGGGGATTCAAAGGGGGGTTGGCTTTATTTCGTTGGGCAGCCAGGGGAGGACATACCGAACTTGTAAAAGATCTGATGGTTGCAGGTGTACCACCGGATGAGTTTATGCATTCTGCAATAGAAAGTGGAAATATAGATACTGTTAAGGTACTTTTGGCTGCAGGGGCAGATTGTGAGGAAAGAGAGATCGTTTCCGCTTTTAGGCAAGGGAGTATCCCCCTCATCGCTTTATTGTTACAATCGAGTCCTGTCTTATCAACAAATCCAAAGCTTCTTTTTCATCTCATTAGCGCTAATCTAAATCCAGAACAATACAAAACAGCCTTGAATTATCTAACTAAAGCAGCAGTTAAAGAGGGCGTTAATCTAAACATAACCTTTCACAACAATAAAGCCCACTCTCGTCAGACTTCTGTGCTTGCTGCAGTAGTTTTGTGTTCAGACTTTGAATCAATGGAGTTGCTTTTAAAGCATGGGGTAACTCCTACGCTTGCTGATTTTTATTACATTCTGCGTTATGTTGATATGAGTTTAGAAGTATTCGAAAAGCTTCTTTCGCATATGAATACCAATCCAATCGAAGAGGGAAGTTTTACTTGGGTGATCATAAAAATTAAAAGTTTGTGCGCTAAAGAAACACAGACAGCTAAAGAAATAAAAGAATTAAAATGCCTTTTACAAATTATCCGCCGATGCAATCTTCCTATAACTATTCCGATCAACGCGGTCACATCCAGATTGCTTTTGGAGCTCGACACGCCTAAACAGGATCCCTTTCATAAGCAAAACATGCAACTTCTCAAAAATTTTAAGGTGGTTTTTCCATTAGCAACTGTAGGAAAGAAGGAATTTAAGTGTAATAATAGTCTACTGATGGCAGGATCCGATTTCTTTAAGGGGATGTTTGAAGGTGATAATCTATTAAGCGAAATAGAACTCTCGGCAAAGAAATCTAATGAATCGGCAGATATCCCGCCGGAGTTTTTCGAAATGGTTCTGGATCACATTGAAGGACGTAAAGATCTCTTTGCTAGAGAAGATTGTGACAAAACATTAAGGGATCAAAACTATTTTTTGTTAAACCCTTTTAGATCCTCTCTAGGGACTGCTGAAAAACCAGGATTCTCTTTCCTCTATGATGAGATTAAGGATCAACCTATTTCAACAAATGCGGATTTCACGTTGCAATGCGGCGATGATAGATTAAATAATATCCATATCCATCGTGATGTTCTGTATGCTTTAAGCAGTGCCATGAGGAAAACACCTTCGTCAGAAAATAAAATGACGTTGTCGGGTGATTTAAGTGACGACGATTTAAAGAGGGCAGTCAAATTTCTTTACACGGCGGATCTGACGTTTTTGCAACAGGATGATGAGGCCATTTTAAAATTTTTCCATCTCTGCAAAGATCAATTAAAGCTCGATCCGAAATATTTAGCCCTAATTGGCGATTATTACTATGCTTTGAAATCCTCTGAAGCTCTATGTGCTGTGCATGCAGATAGGCAGCGAATTTCTAAGGATAAATTTCCTATGGGTAATTTTCTAGATTGGAAACAAATCGAAAAAACACTTCAACTAGTTAAAGCGCTGCCTGTTTCAACGATCGATTTAAATGCTTCTAAAGATTACGTTTTATTTTCAAGTTTCACGGCGTTAATAGAAAGAATGCCTAAAACAGTGGCTCCTTCATTCTTGTTGAGCGAGTGCTCGAACCTGGGAGAGAAATCGACAGAATTATTTAGAAGTTCTTTTGGATACTATACCACGCGCGGTTAGGTTATGCATATTTTTTCGGCGCCAAAGCCCCGGGTTGAACGATCTACTAATATTGGCCAACTTGCGATCGTTCAACCGCGGGAGCTTTCGCGTCGTAAAAATACGCATAACCTAACCGCGCGTGGTATAATTAATTGAAGATTAAAGTTCTCTGTGCTATAATGTAATTATAAACCAGAGAGGTTATTTATGAGCTTACCTATTCCAGCCTCAGGTGTTAATGCAACACCACCTCCTCCAGCTGCCGCATCAGCAGCTGCAGCGCCAAATGCTGCAAATCCCATGGTTGCAGCTGCGGTTCAACAAAGCAATCCATCGGAAGTAAGTAGCATGACAAAAATAGGGTCCATGGCAGATCTGAAAAAGAAATCCCCTAAAGTTTATAATCTGATGATGCAAGGTATTGCACAGAATGTTATTAAAGATATGCAATGGCATGCCAATCATCTAAAAGAACTCATGAGAGGCACTACGACTTAGGGATGATGTATGACAGTATAGCGCTATTCCTCGGATGTCCAATTGACGATCATTTAGAAAATGAACTTCAAGCGGTGGATCCAAAAATTTTAAATCTTTTTTTGCAAAGCGATGAATATCTTACGAAAATTGTTTATAATGATATGAATTTTCTTGGCAAATATACGAATACAACCAGCAATAGTAGCGAATTAACTCTTTTACAAGACAATATTTATAGCATTTTAAAGAAAGTCCTGCCAAAATACCCCTTTGAAAATAAACCACTTGTCTTATTTCCATTCACCCCAATAGATTTATAATTCCATGAAAGAAGAAGATTGCGATTCATTTTTTATCAACGACGAAGAAGCTGGACAGCGACTAGACAAAGTTTTGTCTCAGCGCTTAAGTCACGTAGGCTCCCGCACCTATTTCCAATATCTTGTCGATGAAGGAAGAGTCTTATTAAATGGTGCTCCGGTAAAAAAACGGATCAAACCCAAAAGTGGCGATGAAATCGAAATCGAATATATTTTGACTCCTGAACTCACCCTTAAGCCTGAAAACATCCCCCTTGACATTCTCTTTGAAGATGAATATCTGCTGGTGGCTAATAAGGCTCCAGGAATGGTCGTGCACCCAGCCATTGGTCATTGGACCGGAACTTTTGTCAATGCCTTGTTATACCATTGCAATGCTTCCATTACAGCGATACAGCAGACAACCAAGGCCAATGAAGCCCTTCGCCCAGGTATTGTACACCGCTTGGATAAGGATACGTCAGGACTGTTGCTTGCAGCTAAGACACTTTTGGCGCAACAGCGCTTGATTGAAATATTTACGGGGCGCCGCATAGAGAAAGAGTATCTTGCCTTCTGCGTCGGAAACCCAGGGACCGGAAGCATTGATGCTCCGATTGGGTGACACCCGGTCAAGAGGAAGTTAATGACGGTTTTAGAAGAAGGAGGCCGGCAGGCTTTAACGCATTATCGGACGTTGGCTTTTGATGGAAAAATTAGTCTTGTTAGTATTATTTTAGCTACAGGAAGAACGCATCAAATTCGCGTGCATATGAAACATCATGGCACTCCAGTGCTTGGTGATGAAACATATGGAGTTTCTTCGTTTAATACTAAATATGGGATTGATCGACAAATGTTGCATGCTCATCGTCTGAAATTTCAGCATCCAATTTTAGATACCCAGCTTGAATTTGAAGCAGAGCTTCCTGCTGATATGAAGCTCATGGTAAAGAACCTCCAATCCAGAAATTTGCAGTAAGCTATGGCATTATCTTCTTGGGAGCGTTTTAAGCTCAACTTAAAATATATAGTATCGTATCTTTGCCTCCCTTTGGCCCTCGTGTTGCTTGCCCCTTATTTGTTTTACTTTATGCACTATCGCATACGACATTTAACACAGGTACGGCAGCGCTTTGCTGAATTGGCAGAGGGTCGGCATCAAAAACCTATCTTAATTTGCCTAAACCACCTTACGCGGATCGATTCACTGATCTTAGCCTGTGTAGTATTGCCAATTAAAGAAATATTTTTTAATTATTCCTTGGTCTTGTGGCATGTTTTGGATGTCATGAATCTACCTGTATTATCTTCCTTTTTCAAAACGATCCCTATTGTCAGAATGGGAGACCGAAAGAAAATTCGTTTAATGCAAGCCAAGGTGAAATATTTGCTGCAAAAAGGGGAGTTAGTAGTCATTTTTCCTGAAGGCACTAGATCTGTCACAGGTCGAATGAATACCCAGGATTTTCAATATGGTGTTGGAGATATTCTTCGCGACTTGCCTAGCTGTCAAGTCATGTGCGTATATCTAAGAGCTGATAAACAAATATCAAAAAGCAATGTGCCCCCAGCAAATTCAATCATCGATATTTCATTTGAAATGATCCATCCTACAACGTCATGTGAAGGATTAAGAGCTTCGCGTGACCTTGCCGGACAAGTTGTGCATACTTTGGAGTTAATGGAGACAAAATATTTTGCCAGTCATACCTAGGCTCGGAAATGATATCGTAGATCTCAAAGATCCTTTGGCGCAAGGTAAAGCCGACAATCAGCGCTTTCTAAATAAGATATGTTCAGAAATCGAGCAGAAACTCATTTTAACATCGCCTGATCCAAACGTCATGTTATGGACGCTTTGGTCGATTAAGGAAGCCTCTTTTAAAGCAGCAAAAAAACTTCTCTGGACTGCTAAGTTTATCCCTAAACAGTTTTTGTGTCATCGTGGAAGCCAAGATGAGAATTCATGGACATGCTTCTATTTGGACTTACATTTTCATGTTAAAGTGGCGATTACTAGCGAATATGTACATGCCATCGCAATCAACCTTGATTCTTTTGAAGGGGTAGTCGGCAAGGTTGTTAATGTGGGTGATGAAGATGAAGCTTCCGATCTAGTGAGGGCATACGCTCTTGATCTATTAACCGAAAGGGGAGTGAAGGCAGATTCAATCCGAAGGCAAATGATCAATGGTCAGCCAGGGCCGCCCACGGCGTATGCCGGAGAAGTCGAAGCCAAAGGGTGCGATGTCAGTCTGTCGCACGATGGACGATTCGCGGCAGCGGTAGTATTGGTATAACTCCCCAGCAATGAAATGATACGTATACGTATTAAGGTACTTGGGAAGAGTTCGTAAACACCTAAATCAACCAAAGTGAACCTTTAAAATTCGAGTCTTATTTTTTAACGCAAAGACGCAAAGTCGCAGAGACGCAAAGAGAGTCTTAATCCTTTAAAGTGAGTTATTTAACTTAAACTTATAAAAAATTTAAGGACTCTCTTTGCGTCTCCGCGACTTTGCGTCTTTGCGTTGAAAAAATAAGACTCGAATTTAACGACTAATTTTAAGCTGTTATTGTTTAGTATAAGTTGTTTATATGTTTTTAGCTTGATGCCTATGCGGCAGCGGTGTAAGAATTTAGCTAATAGATAAATCTTGAATTATATATAGCTAGTGCACTATAGCTTAGTTATGTACAAAAAAAAGACAGCTTTCACTTTTGCCCTAGCAAGCTTCATAGGGGTTCTTGGATCCGATAATAGTCATATTATTGGAATGGATTCTCTATTTGGTTCCGAAGTCGTTTTAGACGCACAGATGCACAGTCGTTACGATTCATCACAAATTCTTGCTGCTGTAACACCTCGTAAAGCTAATCAACAAAGACAAGAAGTTACTGAACAACCATCGTCAAGATCTTCATCAAATCAGTCGTTAGCTGAAGTATATGAAGGTGCTCTCAAAACTATTGTCGATTTAAGTGGACGTTTAAGCCTAGCTGAAAGCAAAGCTGCAAATGCTCAGAATACACTTGCACTGGAAAAAAAATACGATAAAGCTTTGGTCATCATAAAAAAACTTCAATCTAAAGTCATTCAGCTACAAAAAGTTGAAAAGAATAATCTTGCAAATCAAAAGACCATCAAACGCCTTCAGGATAAATTTCGGGAACAAAAGACCACAGAGATGGATCCTTTTATTGCTTTGCAAAATAATTATGCGCTTCGGAATCGAACGGAAAACTCTCAAATAATAGAATCTGACAACCTTTCAGCTCTGCAAGAAATTAACATCCTCCAAAAGAAAGTGGACCAGCTTAGAACTGTAGAATTCGACTATTTTGTAGCTTTGCAAAACATGAACGCTCTTCACAATAAAGTTGAGCGATTAAAATCGATTGAAGTTGATTACTTGGCCGCTCAGGAACTCAATCAAGCGCTTCAGAAACGATTAAATCAGCAGGAGCAGCTACAAGCCATTCCTTTTGATCATATTGTTGCTTTGCAAACGATCGAAGTTCTCTCGGAACAGATTAAGATGATTACTTATGCCAATTCAATGAAATTTGAAGAAGATAGACGTTTGTCCAAAACCCCGAAAGCATTATCTCTTTCATATTTTTTCAATTCTTATGAAAGAGCTCTCCAAAATATGTTTTCCTCCTCGTCATCTGAGGAAAACGATCCCCAAGTAAAAATGAAACAAAATGAAAAAGCAAGAACCCGCCATTTCGATTTTGTTCAATTGTAAATAAGGCAATTTAAAAATATTGGGGGCGCATTTTTTAGGATGTTCTATACCGCGGCAGCGGCATAGGCATCAAGCTAAGAAAACGTAAGCCTCTTGTGTTAAGCCGTGTATACGGCGGAAGCATATAGCCACAGGCGTCAGCCTGTGGTAGATTGAAAAGAAAATAGCAGCCGTGAAACGGCGACAGAAACCCGCGTACATGTTCTCATGCTTTTTTCTGCCGCCGTTTCACGGCTTCCTTTATAATTCATTCTACCACAGGCTGACGCCTGTGGCTATATGCTTCCGCCGTATACACGGCTTAACATAAAAGACTTACGTTTTCTTAGCTTGATGCCTATGCCGCTGCCGCGGTATAGAGAACAACCTTAATTTATACCCCAATTCTTCCTATTAACTATTTTTTCATAGCTTCTATGGGCTTAGGCTTGCTTCTTTTTTTGGATCAAGTTCACTGCTGAACCGATCGTTTGAATTTCTTCAGCTTCATCATCGCTGATAGGAAATTGAAACTCGTCTTCGAATGCCAAAACAATATCAACCAGGCGTGCTGAGTTGATTTTGAGGTCTTCAATGAAGCGCGTCTCATCCGTCGCATTTGTAAAAGCTTCTTGATTCTTTACGAAAGGTTTTACAATATGTAAAACTTTTTGAAATATTTCATTTCGGGCCATTTTGAATTACTCCCATTTCTTAAAAATGATACAACCATTAACGTCGCCAAAACCAAAGCTGGCTTTTGCGACAATTTTAATTTCTTTTTCTATTGTCTGTTGACAAATCTTCTCTCGGTAATCGACTAATGCAGGATGTAAATCCTCACAATTGCGCGATCCATGAATAAATCCGTGGTGCAGTTGTAATATAACAGCCACACATTCCATCCCTCCAGCAGCCCCTAACCCGTGTCCAACTAGCGACTTCGTCGCCTGAATCATAGGAAAGTTCTTTGGGGCTAGTCCCAATGCCTTCTGCCAGTTGCTAACTTCTTGCGGATCGGCAAAAGTGCCCGTTAAATGCCCGTTAATCAAATCGATTTCTTCCGGTCTAATCTTTGCTCTCGAAAGTGCCGTTTGGATGCATCGAACAACACCCTGAGGACTAGGTGCTGTCATGCTGCCGCCGTTGCGTTGTCCGCCCGCATTTATTTCGGCCCCTAAAATTTCCGCATAAATTGTAGCGCCGCGTGCCAGCGCTGTCTCAAGCTCTTCAATCATGAGCAGTCCTGCTCCTGAGCCTGGTACAAAGCCTTGGCTTGTGCCACTAAGAGGACGGGAGCCTCTTTCAGGGTCTTGATTGAATCCGGTTGGCAATACGCGCATGGCATCAAATCCTGCCCAAATGAATGCCGAAGAACTCTCAACACCGCCTGCAATAACTCGATTCAGTCGACCATCTTTAACTTTGTAATACGCTTCTGCAACAGCTTCAGTGCCTGTCGTGCAGGCGCTGGAATTTGTAGTGACTTGTCCGCCGAGTCCCAAAAAGCCGCCTAAGCGGGCGCTTGGTCCACTTGCCATGATATTTTCCACCATGGTGCTGCCCATGCGGCGCACTTTGCCTGCATTGACCATAGGAACGAGTGTGTTGGCAATGGAATCCATGCCGCCTAGGCCCACGCCGACAATTGCACCGGTATCTTCATAGACCGTATCAGGGTTGGCGTTAGGATCGGGCATTCCGCCGTGTTGCCAGCATTCCAGGCCTGCAATAGCTGCGTAGCCTAAGGCTTCATTCATTGTTCGACGGTCTTCTTCATTAAAGAGGCGTTGTCGAATTTCTTCGATATCAATGGGTGCACCACCGATTTGGCAGCCGAAATTTAATTCTTTAAGTTTTTCAAAAAAACGGATCCCAGATTTGCTTTCTTTTAAAGCCTCTGTGAACGATTTAATACCGTTTCCGTTAGGAGCTAATACCCCTAAACCTGTGACAACAACGCGTTTCATTTAGGAACCCCCATACCTGAAATAATACTGCTTGCAACGAGTTTACCCTCGCCATTATGAGCTTCAATTTTGCAGCGCAACTTCTTTTGGCGCCAGAAGATTTTTTCCGCGCGAGAAATGATGAGATCTCCCGGGTAAACAGGATGATAAAATTCAGCCTGACCATCGGAAAATAATGTAACATACTGATTAAGTTGGCTGGCATCAAGATCTTTCGATAATAAATATAGACCAAAAGCTACAACACCCACTTGGGCCATGGCTTCAATGAGAATAACACCCGGAGTGATCGGTTTGCCTGGAAAATGGCCGGCATAGAAAAATTCATCTTCGCGGAAGCGATATTGACCTACGATATGATTATCATCTAATTCCAGAATATCATCGATAAACCGGAATGGGGCCTGTTGAGGAATTAAATTTAAAATTTCATCTTTAGTGAGAATTTTTTTTGTCATTGTAGCTTCTTTCATTTTGACCCCTCGGCTTTACCGACGCAATTCGGACCTTCGAAGGGATAGTTAGCATAACGAATTCCGGGGAAAGTCCCGACTTTGGCATCTTTAATTTCGTAGATACATTCTCCATCGACAAAAACGTTGGCTGAGCCGATGATAACAGCTGTTTTCGTTGCTGGCAGGCATTGATATCTGCGGATATCGATCTCGTAGCGAACAACGTGATTATGGGGTCGAATTTGACCGAAAAAATTAACCTCTTTGCAACCGAGCGCTCTTCCTGAACCATGCGCTCCGGAGGCGATGCAATAAAAACCAAGCAATTGCCAAACGGTATCCACTCCAAGACAGCCTGGTTGTACAGGATCTCCTACAAAATGGCATTGAAAAAACCAATCGTCAATTCGGACATCGCGTTCTCCAATGATTCTGCGAGCATTATTTTCTCTGGACAATTCGGTCACCCGATCGACCATTAGCATCGGTGGTGTTGGTAGCCTTCCCAGATCTTCTGGGAATCCTTCACCTTGCAATGTGCCATGGGCGAATGCCAGCAATTCGGATTGTGAAAAGGAAGTTTTGTTAATGAATTCATCATATTTCATGGTTTGCCTCCAAATTTCAGGACAGCTCCGCCCCAGCTTAAGCCTGCACCGACAGTGGCAATGGCTAAAACATCGGAAGGTTTAAATTTATCCCAATTATCAGCTAGAACGCTTGAGGCTCCGGCCGCTCCACAATTGCCATATTTATTGATATTAAAGTAATGCTTTTCAGGGGGGATGCCAATCCGAGCACAAGAAGTCTCTAGCATTCTTAAGTTAGCCTGATGACCAATGAAATAGGGCTTTTCCTGGAGATTTGCGGCTTTTTCCAGATTATCGAATGTGCCGACTGTCTCCATGATTGCAAAACGTTGTACAGCGCTGCCGTTTTGGACGAAATGATTAAAAGATTTGATGCTCACCTTATCCCAACCCATCGGATCCGACTCAAATAGCGATGCGATGATCTGGGCTTTGCCTTGGTGCCGCGTAGAAATTATTTGCGCGCTTGCGCCATCACCAAATAAAACAGCCGAATTGCGGTCGTTGTAATTAAGGGACATCGTATAGGTTTCGGATTGCACCAACAGAATGTATTCCGGCATTTTATTGGGGTCCATGCAATTTAAAAAATGCAGTTGAGCAGCGAAAGTGGAACAGGCTGAATTCAAGTCGAAAGATGGGACGCATAATTCCAATTGAGCCGCTATTAGACAGGCATGCGCCGGGATAAACATTTGAGGAACGCTCACTCCAGCAATCACCATCCTGATGTCGGAACATTTGATGCCGGCTCGTTGAATAGCTTCTTTAGCGGCTTCAGTGCCTAGGTCTGTGAGTGTTGTATGGGCGGCTTCTGCTGCAGCGCGCGTATCTTTATTTCTCGTTTGCTTAATATATTCCAGAGGGAGGACGCTGCGGCGGGTAGCAATACCCACTCTTTCCATGATCCACTCATTGGTTGTGCCAATGTCGAGCGATTCCAGAAATGCATTGTCAATAACTGTTGTGGGGTGGGCTTGACCCACCCCTAATATATCTAGCATGTATAATCCTGATTAACCTGAAATATGCTCTCCACCATCTACACGCAAGATAGTCCCATTCACCCAACCAGCTTCGTCGGTACACATCAGAGAAATAAATCCTGCAACGTCTTCTGGTTTAGTGAGTCTGCCAAAAGGATTTCTTTGTCGGGCTGCAGCCTTCATCTTGAGGCTTCCTGGAATAGCACGTAGCGCTGGTGTATCAGTAACGCCGGCTTGGATAGCATTGGCACGGATACCATGCGGACCAAATTCCGCTGCAATAGAACGAACGAGAGCTTCAAGAGCGACTTTAGCTGCAGAAACGGCAGCGTAACCGCGCCAGGCGACTTCGTTGCCTTCACTTGTCATTGCCAAAATTCGGGAGTCCTCAGCAAACATCTGATGATTAAACAGGTCATGCGTCCAGCTTAGCAGGCTTGTGCCCATGCTATATACTGTTCGTGCCATATCTTCATCATCGATGAATTGTTCGCTATATTCGGAACTTATAAAGGGGGCTATTTCATCGACTTCTTCTTCGGCTAATTGTATCACGGCTTTATCAAAAGTGCTTCTATCCACACCCAGCGATTTACACAGTTTTACAATAGCCTGTTCACGTGTGGGGCTTGGCTTCACGGGAGCTATCGGCTTTAAATTGCCAAAGGCAATCGAATGAAAAAGTAGTCTGACTCGTCCGGCTGGCAACATGGCTTCTTTTAAGCCTGCAATGACGGTATTTCGTCCTTCAGGGGATAAAGCGTCGAGATTAAATGCAAGAAATGCCGGAGCATTTTTCTTGATTTCAGCAAATTCGACATCGATGCGATCCATGGCTCCGCGGCGATCGCGGTGCACCACACAGATGCTCATTCCTTGCTGACTCAGTTTTTTTGCTGTGGCTAGTCCGAATCCGCTTGAACCGCCAAGAATTAAGGCCCATTGATTTTTGTTAAATTGATGCATATAGCTTCTATTTTGTTTATTTTAATGTTTGGTAGTATTTTGCCTCTTGAAAGCTTAAAAGTCAAGGCAAAATGGACGAAATGGACTTAATGGACGACATGGACGGCAATAACTGTAGCTTAGGCTTTAGCCTGAGATCGTTAGCTGAATTCATTTGGTGTTCCTACGTTACGATCTCAGGCTAAAGCCTAAGCTACAATTATTACCATAAGTTTTTGAGAACCTGCAAAAATCTTCATTCAATATTTTGATTATCTGTATTGTAAACTAATTTAATTAATATATATAATATATTATAGATGTATAATAGGTTGTTTTATGAACAATGGAGATTTAAGTTACATTAATAAACGTGATCCGATAATTCCGTTTGCATCCCAAAATCCTGAAATTAATGACATAACCGTAGAAGAAAAGAAAAAAAATGAAACGGAACTTGTTACTAAGGCATTTAATACTTTAGGTTCACTTGGTCCGAACGCACTTAATAAAATCCATCCATTTTTGAAAAAAGTTTTTGTAGCTATTCAGGCACAAAAAAACAATAGCACTAACGAAAGCACCTCTCCTTTTTCTGACTGTGTTTCAAAAGTCATTCGAGAAGCATACAAAGTAACAGGACCCGATCAACAATCCATGCCTGGCGATCCGGAATCTCATCTTCAATCTATGTTTCGCCTATGGGTGGGTAATCCGGAAAGTGAAGACTTGACACTTAAACTACAGAAAGAATTGCATTTGCATGACATTGTAAACGAGATTGTAGATATTTTAGCGAAACATATAAGCGTGGAGAGGGATGTTGAAGCCGCAGATCCACTGCCTATGGACCGACTTTCGAAATTATTTAAAAAAAATGAACTATTTCAAAATTTGCTATGGGGATCCGGCTTTCTTTCGATTCTTCCTCCATTACTCAAAAAAATGCACCCTTCCGAGCTAGGGCAATTATTAATTCTTCCTGATAAGGACGGAAAAACTTTGATGCATAACAGTGAGATTGTCAGTGACCTGATACCTACAATAAAGGAACTGCCTCACGAAGTTCAATTGCAGATATTAGCTTCTCTTCCAAATTCGACAATACAAGGTGATGGACACGATAGAATAATAATCGATCTTATTCCATTGATTACGACACTTTCAGATAAAGAACAGGAACCACTTAATCAAAAGCTTGTGAATATTTTTGTAAATTTATTAAAAAATTGCAGCCATGAATTAGATGAGAACCCTAGTATAATAGGCATTTTCCGTTTGTGTATGCCATGGCTAAAAGTATTGCCTTTTCCACAGTTAATAGAGATCTTTAAGATTAAAAGCCGTTTTGGCAACCCCCTAATGCATTCCCCTTGGGTTGTCGAGATGCTCTTCTTTTCGAAAAAAGTTACTGTTCCCGATATCGATTCTGATACGGAGGTGTTCTCTGATTCGGAACAAGATGAGTTTTGGGCGATTAATTCAGATACTGAGTCCGAATTGGAATCAAACATTAGTGAAGATTCATCACAGAAAAAATCTTCGGAAGATTGGGATGCATTAAATTTTGAGACCGCAATAAATTTATTGACGATTTTGAATGAAGATGGTGAGACTCCACTGCATGGAGATGATTCGAGGGATTTAAATGTTATCTTATCAGACGCTATGCACGATCCTGAAAAAATCGCTGTATTAAAAAGATTATCAAAAGGTGGTGACGGGGATCCCATCCCAATGCTCTTCTATGGTGCTTATCTTATTTCCAATCCATTTCAGACCGATGACGATCAACTTGAAGCTATGAAATATTTTGAAAAGGCAGTGGCGAAAGGTTGTCTTGATCTTTTGCGCAAAATTGATCTCTTGGACGAAAACAATGAGAGGCTTGATTTTCTTGATTTAGCCTTCTTGAACGTTGTAGAAAATCTACCACCGGAAGAACAAGAATTCGCTCTTCAAGGCAGGGGTCCGGAGGAAATTGTAGCGACTTATACAAAATACCTTGAAAAAGGGCACATGGTTAATGTCATTCTTAAAATGGCCCAAGATGGGAAACTGCTACCGATGATGGCTATCGCCAAATCCTATGGCATCGAAATAAAGGATGATGAGATTGAAGCTCTTTTGGATGGAAAGAAATCAGTTAAAGCGAGCTTAGATGAAGTCCTTTCAAAGATTCCTTGTGACAAGCTTCCTATGGCAATGCTTCCACTTGCAACAGTGGAAATAAGCCGAACAGGGGTTATTGGCAGCGAAGAGAATACAAACACAATGCCCTTGACTGAAGAAGGTCAGTTTGTGAAAGAGACTCTGTTGAATAGAATTAAAGTTGTTGTTGCGAGACAGCTTATAAACCCTACGGAAACACCTCTGTTTGAAAGCACAGTAGATTCTGCAAAAGCGTTTCAGTCGACACAAAAGCAACTTCGCTCTTGGATAGACATGACCTCTAATTTAATAAAAAGTGTATCAGAAAGTAAGGCAGGGTTGAGTGAAGAAAATGGAAAACTCATCAGTCAAAATCTTCAAATTAATGCACTGCTTTTTGCCAGTTTAAATAGTATTGCTTATTCCAGAGAGAAAGCTAAGAACAGCACTTTTAAACTTGTTTATGATAAAGAAGGCAATGTACAGGCTGCAACACTCTTCAAAACAGGTGAAAAGCGACGGTCGGCAAATAATGGACCGGTAGTCTCCATTCCATTTTATGTGTGTCTAATTAGCACAGCCCCCTGGAATTTGCGTGTGGATGCCACCTCACAGGACAAAAGACGTGTCGAAGGAGCTGCGACAGCTCTCATAGAAAGTGCAATTTACGAGAGCATCAAAAATGGCTCTAAAGGGGCTGTGGCCTTAGAAGCAGTTCCTTTAGCAGTCGAATTTTACAAGAAATTGGGCTTCGAGATAAGCAAATGGACCCCTTCGGGAGGATATCCTATGCTTCCAATGGAGCTATCGATTGAAGCTGCTCAGGATTTCTTAAAATCAGCAAGAGCGGGAAGAGCGATGTCTGAAGGTGTTAAGCAATGAATACTTGGGCAAAAATGCAGGGATTTAATTCGCGAATATCAAAAGCCGGGCAATAAAATCGCAAGCGTGCTTTCACATGATTTTCATGCTTTTGCAGCTCCGGGACAGTAATTGTATCGGAAGAAAGGTAGCGTCCGATGAAGTCTTTTCCATGGAAATGAATTTCCACTAGTTCGTCAGGTGAGCCTGCAGGGGCAATCGATGCTTGCTTCCAGGTTGGACTTTGATTTAAATTCATTTTGACTTCGGAATTGATTGGACATCCCACAAATAATTTGATCGAAAGCTTGGTGTTGGATGTCATATATGAAATCTCCTTGAAGGAAATTTCACTAGCTAAAATACTCTCCAAGCTGCGCGAAGCGTTTGGAGTGCGCAGCCCCTGCTGCGCTTTTCTTGGAAGGCATTGTCTGCAGAAAATTTAGATACAATAATTCATACTTCAGGTTATTGAGTAGAAATTAAAGATCTATCATTGAATTCAGCTTATATGTCTCTTAGAAAAAGCGCAGCAGGGGCTGCGCACTCCAAACGCTTCGCGCAGCTTGGGGAGTATTTTAGCTAGTGAAATTTGTTTTAAGAGTGCAGTGACAAGTCACTGCACTCGCATTTTTCTAAATTATTTTTTCTCTGGGTCGATGATTTCTACGTCAGCATCTTCAATGTCGTCATTTGAAGAATGACCGCCACGGGAACCATCGCCATTATCCTGATGGAAATGTTGGCCTTGGCCGCCTTCTCCATGAGAATGACCATGAGAAGCTCCAGCACCAGCTTCTTGTCCTTCTGGGGACCCTGTTCCTGCTGCTTTAGCCATCGCTTCGCCGATATGCTGCATATGCTTTTCAAGTTCAATCTTCGCATTTTTGATGCGGTTGGTATCATTGCTCTCTAAAGCTTTCTTCACATCGTCGATTTTTGCTTGAACATCATCGACAACATCTTTAGGTAGTTTGTCTTTGTATTCATCAAGAGCTTTCGTTGCTCTAAATGCCAGCGAGTCGGCTTCGTTGTGGATTTCCACTTCTTCCTTCCGTTTTTTATCTTCGTCGGCATGCAATTCGGCATCCTTAAGCATACGCTTCACATCTTCTTCATTCAATCCTGATTGAGCCTCAATGCGGATTTTTTGCTCTTTACCGCTGGCTTTATCCTTTGCAGATACATGGAGAATACCGTCGGCATCGATATCAAACGCTACTTCAATCTGAGGCAATCCTCTTGGAGCAGGTGGAATATCGCTTAGATCGAAACGACCAACTTCCTTATTGTCATTTGCCATTTTACGTTCGCCTTGCAGCACGCGGATTGTAACGGCAGGCTGATTGTCGGCAGCTGTAGAGAAAACCTGTTTCTTCTGCGTCGGAATCGTAGTATTGCGCTCTACAAGCGGTGTCATTACACCACCCATAGTCTCAATACCAAGAGTCAATGGAGTGACATCAAGCAACAACACATCTTTTACAGTTCCTGAGAGAACTCCACCTTGGATGGCAGCTCCGACAGCGACGACTTCATCAGGGTTAACGCCTTTATGTCCTTCTTTGCCGAAAATGGTTTTTACCATCTCCTGCACAGCTGGCATACGTGTCATACCACCGACAAGAATGACTTCCCCAATAGCTTCTTTGCTCAAGCCTGAATCTTTCAAGGCTTTGAGGCAAGGTTCACGGGTGCGCTCAATCAAGTCGTGAGTTAAGCTTTCTAGTTTGGATCTGGATAGGCTTAAGGCCAGGTGTTTCGGACCCGTTGCATCCATCGTAATGAAAGGCTGATTGATTTCAGTAGTCATCGTACCAGATAATTCAATCTTAGCTTTTTCTGCGGCATCGCGAAGACGTTGCAAGGCCATTTTATCGTTGTGTAAATCGATGCCCTGTTCTTTTTTGAAGGTCTCGAGCATCCAATTAAGAATCGCATTATCAAAGTCATCGCCCCCAAGATGCGTGTCGCCATTGGTTGAAAGTACTTCAAAAACACCATCGCCAATTTCAAGAATGGAAATATCAAATGTACCACCACCAAGGTCAAATACGGCGATCTTTTTGTCTGTATGTTCTTTGTCAAGTCCGTAAGCCAAGGCCGCAGCTGTAGGCTCAGGGATGATCCGTTTGACATCTAGTCCTGCGATGCGACCGGCATCTTTTGTAGATTGACGTTGGGAGTCGTTGAAATAAGCAGGAACTGTAATAACAGCTTCAGTGACTTTTTCACCTAAATAAGCTTCTGCCGTTTCTTTCATTTTGATAAGAATTTGAGCGGCGATTTCTTCCGGTGTAACGATTTTTCCTTGTATCTCAAATACTGCGTCACCATTGTTGTTGGCCACGACTTTATACGGAACAGTTTTGATTTCAGAAGCTACTTCTGAAAATTTGCGTCCGATAAAGCGTTTAGAGGAGGTAATTGTATTTTCCGGGTTTGTAACGGCTTGGCGTTTAGCTGGGATACCGACAATGCGTTCGCTGCCTTTGTAAGCGACAACGGACGGAGTCGTGCGGGAACCTTCTGCAGAAGCGATCACTTTTGGCGTGCCCCCTTCCATGACGGCTACGCAAGAATTAGTGGTACCGAGGTCGATACCAATGATTTTACCCTTTTTTTGTTGTTGAGTCATTTTATATGCTCCTTGGTGCTTTTGGGCACGTTTTAATTATTTTTGATTTTCTTGATTTGTTGTTTCGGCAGGTTGTACTGGCTGAATAGGGGCTTTGGCCACTTTCACCCTTGCCGGACGGATTGTTTTTTCTCCCATCGTATATCCTCTAAGACTTTCTTCGACGATTGTTCCAGAGGTGAAGTCATTGGTAGCGATGGACTCCACAGCTTCATGTAAATGGGGATCGAATATTTTACCTTCTGAAGGAAAAGATTTAACGCCGTTGTTCGTTAACACATCCTTAAACTGGTTCAATATCATCTGAAATCCAATGGCCCAATGCTTGACATCGTCGGACATCTGATTGGCAAATTTGAGAGCATTTTCCAGGTGGTCGATGGGATTCAGAAAATCAACGATGATATTTTGTTGGGCATATTGGATCATCTCCTGCTTTTCTTTTTGCAATCTCTTGCGCGCATTTTCGGCTTCGGCAAGCGATCGTAAATACTTATCCTTGTTTTCAGCCAATTCTTTCCTGAGTTGCTCTAGTTCTATATCCATGATTGTTACCGGTTTTGGAATCCTAGGAGTTTCTTTGGATGCCTGTTGAGTATTGGCATCGGAATTTTCCTGACCGTTTCCTTGCTGCGTTTCCGGAGTTTTTTCTTCAGCATGATGATGGTCGTGTCCATGCTCTTTTTTGTGCTCTTTGTGGTGCGGGGCCATTTTATTTTCTCCTCGATGCAGTTTTTTTTGTTTCTTGCTTTTGATCAGCCTGAGGGTCACTATTATCTTCTATAAAAAGACGGTGAGTTTGTCCAATCAACTTCAATTCTTTCTGTTTGAGATCAATAGACATCTGTTTAGGCTGCCTCATCGTTATTTTGAATTTATATAGGCTGCGGGTGAGAGCCTCGCTAATATTATCGGCAAATTGATTGATAATACCAAATAATTGGCGATAGGGCATGCGCGTAGGACCAAGCAATCCAATGGCACCCACAGCCTGTTGATTGACATGATATGGAATGGCGATGACGGCACAGTCTGGTTTAATTTCAGGGGAGTAGACCGTTAAATCGTCTCCAATCCAAAATTTCAATGTGTTTAACTTGGCACTTTCTTTTAGCAGTAAACGCATGCCATGAGTGTTTTCAAAGAGGGCTAAGCTGTTTGCTAAGGCATTTGGATCGTGAAATTCCGGGTAAGCTAAAAGAGTTGAAAATCCGGTGCGATAGACTTCTTCCTGATCGAAATGGGAATAACTGACGATATAACGTACCATGACTTCATTATAGAATTTCTTAGCGAGTTCTTCTTCGTCAGGTGTTAGTCCTTCGGGTTGATTTTGCCCTGTAAGGCGCCAGCTGAAGTAGCTTTCTATTCGTTTACTAGTAAAAGCGCTTAACTTTGTACCGGTATATAAGACTTCAGTCATAATTTCGCCGAAATCGGTGACCAAAACACATAGGCAGCGTTCGGAATCGATCACAATAAGCTTAATAGCGATGATAAAGTCTTGCTCAAAACGGGGGGCGGAAAGAAACACTGCCAATTTGCATTTATCGGCCAATTGTTCAGCCGCATGTTGCAAGAAAATGGCTATTTCGCGCATTTCAGTTGATCGTAGTTCATCAAATTTCTTGTCTATTTGGTTTGTCTGATAGGGTGCATGGCAATATTCCTGGGCATAGAATCGATAGGCTTTATCGGTGGGAATGCGTCCGCCTGAAATGTGTTGTTGAAGCAAGTAGCCTTCTTCTTCCAGATGTGCAAAATAATTGCGGATGGTAGCGGAACTAAGATCGGCAAATCCAACTTCTTTAAGCGTGTTCGAGCCAACAGGTTTGCCTGTTTTTAGGTAATAGTCGATCAGGCTCAAAAGCACTTTCCGTTCGCGCTCTTGCTTACCGGTTTTTTTTGTTAAAGTTGGCACGAGTTCCAAAAACAGTCCTCCGTTTATCTATTTGCATTATAGAAGGAGGAATAATTTTATGTCAAATAAATTAGCAGTCTGTAGATCGGAGTGCTAAAGATGGTTTTCGACTTACCTTTTTTTTGATGACAAGTCAGACTAAGGAATCATAAGTCTATTGTGTTTAGCCGCGAATGCTGCGGAAGCATATAGCCACAGGCGTCAGCCTGTGGTAAGTTGAAAAGAAAACGGCAGCCGTGAAACGGCGACAGAAATTATGGGTATGTTCTTATGCTTTTTTCTGCCGCCGTTTCACGGCTACCCGTATAATTGATTCTATCACAGGCTGACGCCTGTGGCTATATGCTTCCGCCGCATTCGCGGCTTAACACATGATATTTTGACTCCTTAGCCTGATGCGTATGGTGTTCCTTCGTTACGATCTCAGGCTAAAGCCTAAGCTACATAACCTTGCCATGAGTTTTTGGGAAGTTAAGAGGCTTGTAATAGGTCATAATATTTGTGGCATTTGCGTTTAATCTCCATTTTTTGTAAGATCACGTTCTTTATAACTTTAACTAAGCCACATATAATGAATCATTTACTCTCGAATCAGCCTGACATTCTTGCCAACTACCGCCAAATGGTCGAAAAACGGGAAGAAACCTATCTTCACCCCAAAGCCTCGTTATCAAAAAATCATACTCGTTTCTTTGGTCCGGAAAACGACCATCGCCTTCCCTATAAAAGAGATGTCGATCGTATCATCCATTCCAAAGCCTATGCACGCTATATCGATAAAACACAGGTGGCCTACCTCATTGAAAATGATCATATTACGCACCGTAGTTTACATGTACAGCTGGTCAGCAATTTCGCCAGAGGTATCGCAGAAATATTGTGTCTCAATCTAGATCTTGTTGAAGCTATTGCCTTAGGACATGATGTCGGTCATCCCCCTTTTGGACATGAAGGGGAAGGTTATTTGTCGGATTTATCAATAGAATTCGGCAATGGTGTTTTTGCCCATCCACTGCAATCATGCCGTTTATTCTCTGAAATTGAACCTCTTAATTTGGGGTTGGCAGTTTACGATGGTTTCTTGTGTCATGATGGGGGCATGTGCGGCACGAAATTTACGCCAAATTATGACAAGACATGGGACGATCATTTTAAGGAACGCAAACAGAAAGTCAATGATCCCGATACAAACATCTGGCCAGGAACCCTTGAGGGATGCTTGGTCAAGTTATGCGACACCATGAGCTATCTTGGACGCGATATAGAAGATGCTATCAGCTTGCGGATCTTAAAGAGAGAACAAGTCCCTGAGAGCATCCTGGGAAATACAAATCGGCAGATGTTAAGCGTATTGGCCAGCGATGTCATCAAAAACAGCTATGGTCAGAATTATATTGCGATGTCCGAGGAAATTTATGAAATATTGAAAACGATCCGAAAATTCAACTTCGAGAATATCTATACACACCCTCAACTGAAGGTCGAATCAGACAAAATCCGGCGCAGTTATCGAATATTGTTTGAATTGCTCCTTGATGACTTGGATAAAAATAAACAAGAAAGCTATATCTGGCGCACTTTCCTTTATAAACGTAATGAGGCTTACCATGCGGCGGCAACTCCCGTCCAGATGGTGGTGGATTATTTAGCGGCTATGACCGATAGCTATTTCGTGAGGACTTTAGAGCGTCTCGTCGTGCCAAAATCGATCGAGATCCAATAAACTCATGAATCGTATTTTACTTATTGAAGTTTCTACAGAGAGGGGAATCGTTGGCATCGTCCAGGATGGCAAGATTTTGTTTTTAGCGGAACTTCCTTTTGGAATGCAAAATTCAACCTATCTGCTGCCTGAAATCCAAAGAGGGTTGGTGGAAACAGGATTGTCTCTTTCTCAGTTAACTTTGATTGCAGTTGGGGTTGGTCCGGGTTCATACACAGGTATACGTGTAGGTGCTACAGCGGCTAAAGCGCTTAGTTTTGCAAGCAGAATCCCTCTTGTTGGAGTTTGTTCGTTGGATACATTTATACCGGAGCAATCGGGACCCTTCGCTTCCGTTATAGACGCAAAAATCGGCGGCATCTATTGGCAGGCAGGGATCAAGGAAAATGGAAAAGTTGTTTTTGAAGGTGGACCACAAATCACCCCATTGAGCACTGCTTCTGAAATGCTAGCTAAATATCCTGTACTTGTCACACCAAATGCAATTCAGTTGAGATCTAAATTGAATGCAGCCGAATGGACATGGGTAGAGAGTTATCCATCGGTATTGCAACTAGCTGCCAGGGCTGAAGAGAAATTCTTGAGGGGAGAGGTTTCCGTCGATGGAGAACTCGAGCTTCTTTATATGCGTAAAACTCAGGCTGAGATCGAAAGAGAGCAAAGAAAATCGAATGTACTTGATTGATAATAGGTGAATCGGGTATAATGCCACCATTAATACAACGAAACCGTTGTGGATAATCCTTGCGTGGGCAAGGTATTATTGAACTATTTTAAACATGTAAATTAGGTCTTATCTAGATGACAATCGTAAAAGTTCGAGTCGGCGATTCAATTGATAAAGTTCTCCGTGCTTTAAAAAAGCGCTTAGATAAAGAAGGCGTCATGAAATCTGTTAAAGCGCATCGTTTTTATTCGAAGCCCTCTATCAGAAAACGTGCTAAATCTAAAGCTGCTCTAAAGTATCGTAAGACGCGTTAATTTTTAAAACAGGCCAATCGGCCTGTTTTTTCTTTTTATAGAAAAGTTCTTTTCGAGTATTTTCAACTCTATAGTTAATTTTTATATCTTTGACCTTCCCTTGAACCAGACCGAAATTTCTAAGTTGGAGAAAAGCGGGAATTTCTATTTTAGTATACATGAGACTTTTAATTGTTAGGAAATAATTAAATGGTTCAAAAATAAGCTGATTCAGGTAACACTTTCCTTGCCACGGTAGTGGCTTAAGAAATTAGCCCCGCGTGTAGGTGCTTCCTGCACCGGAACGTGAGGTTTGGTGTTAGTTCATATTCACTTATTCGATCATGTATGTCGTCCCTCCGGGACTTCAAATTGTGGTTGGGTTACCCAGGCTTCGTTCCTCAGCCTGGGCTACATTGTAACAGCCCTCCGGGCTTTAAGAAGCTGATCATCATGTGCTTAAGCCCTGAGGGCTGTCACAATGTAGCCCAGGCTGAGGAACGAAGCCTGGGTAACCCAACCACAATTTGAAGTCCCGGAGGGACGACATACATGATCGAATAAGTGAACAAAGCCAGCATTGTTTGGACTTCTGCAATTGGCACTACCGTGGATTTTTAATAATCTTGAAACTTCATGACTTTTGAGAACATACCTAATTTCGCTCTGATTTCGCTCTTGTTTTTAATTTATTGTCGTGATATATTACCTCTTCAAGTTCAACTTTTTTTAACATTCATGGATGGTTGCTATGGCAGATTACTACGAAACACTAGAAATTCAACGTACTGCTACACCTGAAGAGATTAAAAAAGCTTACCGTCAAAAAGCTCTCAAATTCCACCCCGATAAAAATCCTGGCGACAAAACTGCCGAGAAGCGCTTCAAAGAAATTTCCGAAGCCTATGAAGTTCTCAGCGATGAAAAAAAACGTCAAGTCTATGATCGTTATGGCAAGGACGGCCTACAGGGACAAGGCATGCCCGGCGGCGGCGGCGGTGGTGCAGGTTTTGCCTCTATGGACGAAGCTTTGCGCACATTCATGGGCGCCTTCGGTGGCATGGGCGGTGGAGGTGGCGGGGATTCAATGTTTGATAATATCTTCGGCGGTGGCGGAGGTGGTGGTGGCGGCGGCGGTGCAGGTGGACGACGCCAAGGCGCGAGCAAACGCGTCAATATCAGCCTTAGTTTTGAAGAAGCTGCAAGAGGTGTCGATAAAGAGCTTGCCATCACTAATTATGTGACTTGTGCTGCCTGCCGTGGAAAAGGCTCCGCTTCACCTCAGGGCATAAAAAAATGTACCCGATGCCAGGGACAAGGTCAAATTTTTGAACAGCGCGGCTTTTTTAGCATGTCCTCACCATGTCCACAATGCCACGGCGAAGGCCAAGTTATTACAGATCCTTGCAAAGAATGGCGCGGCGAAGGTGTTGTCAAAGAAAAGCAGCATGTAAAAGTCCACATTCCGGCCGGAGTTGATAGCGGCATGCGTCTAAAAATGGGCGGTTATGGCGATGCAGGGCAAGGTGGCGGACCAGCAGGCGACTTATATGTCTTTATCCAAGTGGAAACCCATGAGATTTTTGAGAGAGAGGGTGATGATATTCTGCTCGATCTACCAATTAGTTTTGCCGAAGCTGCATTGGGATGTAAAAAAGAAGTACCTTCAGTATTCAATCATGCTTGCCGACTGACGATTCCCGAAGGTACTCAAAACGGTAAAACTTTCCGCGTTAAAGGTGAAGGCATGCCCAATGTTCACGGTCAAGGTAAAGGTGACTTACTTGTTAAGATTTTTGTTGAGACTCCCTCTAAGCTCAATGAGCGTCAAAAAGAACTACTGACAGAGTTCAGCGCTTTGGAAGGTCCGGCCAATTTGCCTAAGCGCAAAGGCTTTTTAGATAAAATCAAAGCGATATTTTCGCCGTGAATAAAAAAAACAATTTCGAGGCTCTTCCAATTGGATTGGCCATGTTTTCAATGTTCTTTGGCGCCGGAAATGTCATTTTCCCTTTGGCCATCGGACAATATGCCGGCGATCAAAATTTTCTAGCAATATTAGGCTTGCTTATCACAGCTGTCTTGATGCCCTTTGCGGGTGTTTTTGCCATGATCTTATTCGATGGGGATCAACACGGCTTTTTTGGCAGATTAGGCAAAATGCCTGGCTTTTTACTAGCCTTGCTTGTTATTACGCTGTTGGGTCCGTTGGGATCGACGCCGAGGTGCATCGCATTAACTTATTCCACCTTAAAAAGTTCATTTCCGGCGCTATCCCTCATCCCATTTAGTGCCAGCGCATGCGTTCTCATATTCCTTCTGACATTTCGCAAAAATCAAATTTTGCGAATTTTAGGATGGGGATTGACTCCAATACTATTACTTTTCCTTGGTATCATTGTTGGGATAGGAATATTTACCCCCTCAACAGGACAAGCTCAAAATGTCCCTGGCAACATGTTTTTGCATGGATTGGTCGAGGGATACAATACCATGGATTTGCTTGCCGCCTTCTTCTTTTCTTCAACAATATTAGCGATTCTTAAAGAGCGGTTTTCCGATAATGCTGGCAATCGCTATATCAAGATCTGCCTGCAAGCAAGCTTCATAGGGGCTTCATTACTGGCTTTAGTCTATATCGGGTTTAGTGTTGTAGCAGCCTTTCACGGACACCAGCTTAATTTTGCAAGCAAAGACGAACTGCTCAGTGCCCTTAGTATTAAATTGGCCGGTCCCTATGCTGGCGTTTTAGTTTGCACAACAATAGCCTTGGCCTGTCTTACGACAGCCGTTGCCCTTATCTCTGTTTTTACTGACTTTTTCCAAAAGGAAGTTTTTAAAGAACAGCTAAGCTACAAATGGACTTTAGTTGGAGCCTTGTTTGTTACGTTTGTTGTCTCAACATTTGAATTTACAGGCATCAGCGCATTTTTGGGCCCGATTTTGCAAATCTGCTATCCCGGTTTGATTGTGCTGACATTTTGCAATATCATGTATAAGTTAACAGGCTTCACACCAGTGAAATTGCCGGTGTTAGCGACATTTGTAGCATCAATTGTCGTTTACGTGCTTCAAAAGTAAACATGCAATGGTGTCAACTTAAAGAAATATACACACATGTTCACGAATATCGCCCGCACCCCACTTCGGGGGTGCATTGATGTGTAAAGTTACCCAGGGTTGCGCTTCGCTTACCCTGGGCTAATTGCCCTCACCCACTTCGTGGGTAAATAATAACTTGCAAGATAGTTTTAGATAGATAGATTATTAATGAGCGTATTAAATCACCCACGAAGTGGGTGAGGGCAATTAGCCCAGGGTAAGCGCAGCGCAACCCTGGGTAACCTTACACATCAATGTACCCCCGAAGAGGGGTGCGGGCGATATTCGTGAACATGTGTATATATTTCTTTAAGTTGACGCCATTGCGTGAACATGAAATTAAACATGTTTTTGACCGAATCTATGGCCGGCGATGGATTTCAATTCGCTTAAACCTAGGAGCATTTGTAATCGCCGGTTCTAGATTAAACCTAAAAACGGCAATGTTCTCTGTGCGTCTGTGTTTATTTATTTCTATTGAGCTCTCAAAAAAAAGAGGAACCAGGGACTGGTTCTTCATTTTTTCTTTTTTTTGTGCCTTTGCTATAAATTTCTTTTCCATTACAGTATGTTATAATCACCTTGATCGAGATAACTTATGCTTGAATGTTCTCTAAGAAGACGAATTATTTATTTAATATTTGCCCTTGCTTTTTACGCTTGGACCTGGAATTCGGCTTTTGGCACCCTTCATGAACCATCTAGCCAGATCATCCTCCACGGCTATATTAGTAAAGAGGAATTCTCAAGAGTCACGCAGGATTTCACAAAGTTTCCATCCGATCGACCACTTAAAATCATCATCAATTCAAACGGCGGCGATTTGCAGTCAGCTCTAGAACTTGCGAAAAAAATCTATGAACGAAAAGCTGAATATCACCTCAAAGTTGTTGTTTATATAGAAGATAATGCTGTTGGTCCGGCAGCCATCTTTCCATTTCTCGCCGACGAGCTTTATGCTTCATACTTTGTGTCATGGGGCGATATTCCACTCGGTAATGAAAAAGTTTATTCGACCAACATTCTTAGCAGTCGCGTCGATAGCCTCATTGATCCTGCAAATTCGAAGGCTTCCTTACTTCGATTGCTTGCTACTTCAATGTGCGATCCTGCCGTCAGGATCATTGCTGAAAGCGGATGGCATTTTGCGAATAAAGGGGAAATCAATGCGAATACAATTTCACCCGTAGGGCAAACACTGGTTATCAATCATTATCAGATGCAAGAGTTGGGAATAGTGAAACAACTTATGACAATCGATAAATTTCTTTCTTTGTACCAAATAAAACTCCCTGCTGAAATTTATGAGAGGCCCTATGTAATTACAGAACCAATTGAAGAGCCTTCAAGTGAAGGGCCTTCAAATGAAGAAACTTCAAAGGAAGGCACTTCCGTTGAGGGTGTCTCTCTAAAAGGGGCTACAATTAGATCGGAAGGTCGAATCATTCTGCAGAAGCAATTTGAAGTCGAATTAAAAAAATATATTTTCTATGATTCCATCCGACCAAATTTCATTGGGCATGTTGTCATCGACGATCGAACCTCCGGCATCAATCAATCGACTTGGCTGTACGTAAAAAAAGCCCTGGATCACTATAAAGAAACTAAGCCAGCCTTTATCATACTGGAACTCAATACACCCGGCGGCGAAGTCTTTGCTGCCCAATCGATCTCTGATGCCCTTAAGGAAATGGACACTCAACACAATATTCCCGTGATTGCTTTTATCAATAACTGGGCCATCTCTGCTGGTGCCATGCTGGCCTACTCTTGCCGCTTCATCGTAACGGCAAAAGATGGCAGCATGGGAGCTGCTGAACCCGTTATTCAAGGTGTAGAAGGAAAGCTTGAAACAGCTTCCGAAAAAGTCAATTCAGCATTACGAGCAGACTTTGCCAATCGCGCCAGTTTTTTCGGACGCAACCCATTAATCGCCGAAGCCATGGTCGATAAAGACATGATTCTTGTGCGCCGCCATGGCAAAATAATGAAGCTAGCCAATGACTCCCAGATCCGTTCTGAAGGGACCGATCCCGACCTCATCATTACAACCAAAGGCAAATTATTAACTCTTGATACCAAAGAGATGATTGAATTTGGTGTAGCTGATATGGTTGTCCCTCCAACAAAAACCGAATCAATAGCATCCGAAGAACAAGAAATAGGACGATGGTCCGCACAAAAGATGGCTTTATTTCATCAGCCATTCTTTAAAGAAATCCCCAATGCCACGATTGATTCGTACCGGATGGATTGGAAAATGCGCTTCTTTGCGTTATTAGCAACTCCAATGGTATCATCTTTATTGTTTTTAGGGCTATTGCTTGGTGTTTATCTCGAATTCAGCACGCCGGGCTTTGGACTACCAGGTACATTAGCAGCTACATGTTTATTTTTGATCATCATATCGAGCTATTCACTCGAAATAGCCAATTCTCTTGAGGTTGTTTTTTTGCTGGTTGGATTAACTGTAATTCTCGTTGAACTATTCGTGCTGCCAACCTTCGGATTGCTAGGATTTATTGGGGTGTTATTATTCATCGTCGGACTCTTTGGCATGATGCTTCCGGGTATCGGCTCAATTGGTTATGAACTCGACACACATTCCTTGAATGCAGCCGGACAGGTTGTATTTGAAAGACTTGCCTGGCTATCGGGTACATTAGTTGTGGCATTTATCATAATGATTATATTAGCACGCTACGCGACGCCGAGTCTATCAAGATATAGTCGTTTGGTCTTGAAGGGGAATGAACAGACAGGGTATATTGCCGGGGATAATCCCTCCGATTTGCCCCCGCCAGGTTCTAGAGGTAAAGTCATTGCAACTCTAAGACCGGCCGGCAAAATTGTGATTTCTGACAAACAATACGATGCAGTCAGCAATGGAGGGTTTATTGAACAAAACACTTCTATAGTTGTTGTAAGATTGGAAGGAAGTGTAATTGTAGTAGAATCCCTAAAAGCCCACGAGGAAAGCTCTACATGACATCTATTCTTCTTTTGCTGATAGGACTAATTTTAATCCTTTGCGAATTTTATCTGCCTGGCGCTATCTTGGGCATTTCAGGCGGAATTTTGGTTTTCGCCAGTTTGATAACATTTGCAATGCAAAATGGATCCCCTTTAGCCATTGCAGGCTATGTAATTTTCGTCGGAGTGATAGTTGCAGGCTTGATCAAATTTGCCATATGGCGCATACCGAGAGCCAAGCCAAACAGAAGCATTTACTCCGATGACGCACAAGTAGGATTTCAAGCATCGTCTTTCGATACCTCCTTGATCGGCAAAACTGGAGTCGTGATTACCGACTTGAAGCCGGGCGGACATATCACCATTGAAGGCAAACGAGTTCAAGCTATTTCCCAAGGTGGATATATTGTTAAAGGCGAAGAAGTATCGGTTATTGGAGGTCAGGAAGACAGCCTCATCGTTAAAAAAATAAAGAAGGAAAAAGAGACATGATTCATCATCATTTGTTAGCAGATATAAGCATGGAATTTTACTTCCTGTTCATCGCTTTGGCGATTGTTATTCTGATTATCTTAAGCATTTTAGGCAAATTCTTGAGCCTCTGGTTTCAAGCTTTTGTGTCGGGAACACCCATACCACTTTTCAATATCATCGGAATGAGCCTACGTAAAATTCCACCACGCATCATTGTCAATGCACGCATCAATTCCTTTAAAGCAGGGTTGCAGGGAGTAACGGTTTCTGATTTAGAAACCCATTATCTGGCAGGCGGACACGTCACCGAAGTCGTACAAGCTCTAATCGCTGCCGATAAAGCCAATATTCAACTGGATTGGCGCCGCGCCACTGCCATTGATTTAGCAGGCCGTGATTTGCGTGATGCCGTAGCAACTTCTGTAAATCCAAAGGTCATCGATTGCCCAAGCCATGGCAGTTATATCACCGGCGTTGCAAAAGATGGGATTCAGATCAATGTACGTGCACGTGTAACAGTACGCACTAATATTGCTCAGCTAGTGGGTGGTGCGACAGAAGAAACGATTATTGCTAGGGTAGGGGAGGGGATTGTCAGTGCCATTGGAGGCTCGGAAACCCACTTGCAAGTTTTGGAATCACCACAGCGAATTTCAAAAGTTGTTTTGGAGAAAGGCCTTGATTCTTCCACAGCTTTTACCATCTTATCGATTGATATCGTAGAAATGAATCTCGGTACAAACATTGGTGCTAAGTTAAGAGCCGAAAAAGCGGAATCTGATAAGCAAATAGCACAAGCCGAAGCCGAAAAGCGTCGTGCCATGGCTGTTGCGATGGAGCAGGAAAATATTGCCAAAGTGCAAGACATGAGAGCAAAATTAATTGAAGCACAAGCTCAAGTGCCACAGGCAATGGCAGAAGCTTTTCGCAGCGGTAAATTGGGCATTATGGATTACTGGCGCATTCAAAATATGCAAGCCGACACAGAAATGCGCAATGCCATAGCCAAACCCGAAGACGACATCAAGCGCGGCCAAACGCACTAAAGTAAGTCCAGGAAGATGGAGGACGGTATGGACAAACATGGACGAAATGGACAAATATGGACAATTTCTCATACTTCTTGTCCATATTTGTCCATGTTTGTCCATGCCGTCCATCTTATCAGAGGGTAAAAACAGGTGAAACTTTATGAATTTTATTGAATTTTTAGGATTTATCATCAGTTTGGCAGCGATGATTTTCATCTTCACAAAACGCTATTTTGAAGAAAGAAGCCGCGAACGCGATCCTGAAGCCTATGCTGCAAAAGAACGCCGCAAGGAAGAAGCACTTAAAAAGCTTTATCAAACACTCGAATTGCAAACGAATAAAAAAATGCCCGCTGAAATGGATGATGATGACGACGATCAAGAAATTGAAAAAACTCCCATTCGCCTTCCAGTCCATCGCCTCGTTCATACGACTAAAGTTCTGCCAAAACCTACGCATAAAAGACCTCCTTCACCGGAACATGCCCCTAAATACCAAGTAAATAGGTCAAACCGGGCTTCTCGCGGTGGCAGACTCCTTGAAAGTTTACCATCCCAACGCGATATGCTAATCATTAAGGAAATTTTTGATAAGCCGTTAGCCATGCGCGAACCTTTCGATGATACGTACCCCAATGATCGAAAATAATTACAAGCTTGTTCAAAATAGCATAGCAAAATGTGCTGTCAAAAGCGGACGAAACCCCGAAGAGATTCAACTTGTTGCTGTAACTAAAACAGTGACTTGGCAAGAGGCTGAAATACTCTATCGTTGCGGACAACGCGATTTTGGTGAAAATCGACTACAAGAAGCTTTCCACAAACAGGAAGAATCTCCAAAAGATTGCCGATGGCATTTAATTGGATCATTGCAAAGTAAAAAAGCGCGTAAGGCAGTAGGCAAATTTGCGTTAATTCATTCGGTGGATTCTTTGGAATTAGCCCAAAAACTTTCTGTATGTAGTCTGGAAGAAAATATTTCGACACAAATATTATTGCAAATCAATACATCGGGCGAAGCAGCTAAACATGGAATGACTGTTGATCAATGCAGGCGCAGTTTTGAAGTTTTTACCCAATTTCCTAATTTATCTATTCAGGGTTTGATGACAATGGCGCCATTCGTGGAAGATGAAATTGTCGTTAGAAAATGTTTTGCAGAGTTGCGCAATTTGCGTGACGAATTGAAATTGCATCATCTTTCCATGGGAATGACAAATGATTACATGTGGGCTATTGATGAAGGTGCAACAATAGTGCGCATCGGCACAGCACTTTTCGAAGCATGATTTTTCACTTTGATTTCAGCAAATCCGATATATATAGGCGTATTAGAACCTGTTCTACAGCGTGCTTTTGAATTCTGAATCACGACCGGTATACCTCTAAAGACCTAATCGCGAAGTACGACTGTGGCAGAATAAACTGTTGTACCCGCCGCGTTAATAGCATTCAAGACATAGGTGTTTGTTTGTTTCTTTTTTCGGTTATGATCGTCATAGTGAAACGGGCCTGCAACAGGGAATTGTTTAAGGAAAGTACCGTTGCGAAACAGTTGAAAAAAGGTAATGCTTGGATTGGGATTTGGACCCCAAGATAATTGGTTGATGATATCGGTTTGAGTAAGAAAGTTGTTATGAGTCACTTTTCCATCAAATTTAAACGTGACTTCAAAGCTTTGCGTTACTTGCGGCGCCGCAGCAAATTCATCGTTTCCTGATTGATTTGCAGCTATCACAATGGTTCCAAAATTAGTAAGAGTGAGAGTATTCCCTGATATTGTTGCCGGACCGGATATGACTGAAAAGGCCGCTGGAAGATTCGAGCTGGCGCTGGCATAAGGGGTGAATGGTGGCGTCCCAAAAAAAAGATTCGGAATAGGCGGAAAGGTGATTGTTTGAGGAACTACATTGAATAATATGCTGAAGGTATTATCACCAAAGTTGGTGACGATGACATCGGATCTCCCGTTCCCTACGAGATCTCCCAAGATTATAAATGAAGGCTGATTTCCTACAGGGAATATTTGTTGAGCGGAAAAGTTACCATTGTAAAGAACACTGATATTATTATCTGCGCTGTTCGATACCACAATATCATCGACACCAATATTGTTGAGATCCCCTAGAGCCACACAACTTGGAATATTGCCAACCGCATACGTAACCTGTGGTTGGAAAGAGCCGTCACCATTGCCATTTAACACACTTACTGAAGCATCGTTAGCGTTGGCGACGACAAGATCGGAAAAACCGCTGTTGGAGAAGACGCCTGAGGCAATGCTTTGTGGATTATTTCCAACAGCGTAATCCTGTTGCGGTTGAAATGAGCCATCGCCATTCCCAAGAAGTACGCTAGCAGTACCAGAACCGGAGTTAGCGGCTGCAATATCGGGAATGCCATCACCGTTGAAATCCGCTGTCACTAGGGACGCAGGATCTGTATCAACAGCGAACAGCGAACCGGGTAGAAAAATACCGGCGCCATTTCCAAAAAACACTTGCACTGAGTTGGCAGATGTACTCAAACTTTTGTAAGCTACGGCCACATCCGTGATTCCATCTCCGTTGAAGTCGTTTTGAATCAGAAACGACGAAAAATTGCTAATAGGAGTTGTTGTTTGTGCAGTAAACGTACCATCGCCATTGCCCTGCAGAAGGGTGAAGTTGTTATCCCCGGAATTAAGGATCACAAGGTCCAGCAAGCCATCTCTGTTGAAATCGGCTGCAACGATACTTTGCGGGGACAACCCAACCGTATATGTATTTGTGAGTGTAAAGGTTCCGTCGCCATTGTTCAAGAAGATGCTGACAGAGCCATCGGTGATCCCATCACTCTGATTGAGAATGACAATATCGAGATGACCATCGCGATTGAAGTCGCCCAATGCTGCGCTTATAGGGTTCGTGCCGCCTGATGGATAGATGATTTGCGGGTTAAACGTTGTTGAAGCTATTGTATGAGGTCCAAAAAAAAGAAGGAGCAAATACCAATAGTACAAGAATTTGTAGGTACGCTGAATCATATTCGATATAAATCCTGGGTATACCACTTTTAAAATCTTATGATAGATTTTTTTTTAAAAAAAGGAAACAACTTTCGATTTTTATCATAAAATAATTATCACGGAAGTCTTGGATGCATGAACACGTGCCCGCTTATATTTTAACTTTTTATTTAGTTTACTTTATAAAAGCAATATTTTATAATTCAAAATATATTACTTCATTATAATGGGATTACATGTCACTAATATCGAATACTAATCAGTCTGTTCAACTAATACCTACGCCCCCTTTGGATTTAGCGCCTTCTAATACCCCCAAAAAACGCTCATCGGAAACAACCAAAGACTTAGCAGCGCTTAAATCAAGAAAAATAGCTGTGCATACCGATGCCGCAAGCGCTGCTAGAGTAGATCTAGTTGTGCATGCCGCAGCCGCATCGTCATCAAATGATCGTTTAGCAGTAGCACAGTCATCACCCCCCCAAACACTATTGAATGTAGAAAAATTGTTTGAAACTCTACCTGAAAAAGGCGTAAACAAAAATCTAATAGCAAAAATTATTCATGTGGCATCAGAGGTCTTTAAAAAGCATAATGAAAATTCCTCCAGTAGTTCTGAAGATAAAAAGTCAATATTTTATGACATTGATCAAAGTGAACATCCCGATTTACCAAAAATGCATATTTTCTATAAACCAACTAAAAAAAACTTGGATCTTTACGTTGAAGTAGTCTCTCAGCCTTCTGATGAAAATGATCGCATTAGCGGGATTGCTAAAACATTTAATAAAGCTCTGCATATTCTTTTGACCCCTTCAACACCACCTAAAATCAAATGGGTAGCTAAGTTGATCTTAAACTTTAAAGATGATGTCGAAAAAAACGAAAAGCTTAAGAACCAATTGGAAGACGAAGTCAGCATGTTAAAAGAGCTCATTGGATGCAAATACATCGCCCAAATTCAGAATTGGGACATCAACGCAGGCGTTATATATCAAAAGTTAGCGAACGAAGGCAGTCTTGAAAAATTCTTAAGTGATAATCCCGATTTTACATATGAAAAGCAGCCGAAAGCATTTCTTTCACTTTGTCTTGATATGCTTAAGGGCTTAGATGAGATGTATGAAAATTCTGTAGTGCATAGAGATCTTCTTGAAGTGAACGTTCTTGTAACAACAGTCGCTGAATCTAAATTAAGAGCTTTAATTACAGATTTTGGAACAGCTTGTGATGCAGGCGATATTGCGGAAGATTATGAGGAAGATTATCAGGGCTTTTATGGGTTGTTTTCCCCAGAACGAATGAAGAATTGTTTGAATCCATCAGAAGAATTTAAAATCTCTTCAAAAAGTGATGTATGGGCGATGGGAGCTCTTTTTTATTGGATGTTATGTCGAACAAGACCTCGCTGGTGTGAAATTGTGAATTTACTCGTAGATTTAAATGCAATCATTGAACAGGTAATCGATAGGCAAGACGAGGTAGATGAAGAAGGGCGAGATGAAATTGATCAAAAGAAAGATTTGAAAAGTGATGAAGAAAAAGGAATGCAATTATTCGAATCAAATGTTTCAAGCGTTGCAAACTTAATCGAAGCTATACCCCTGGCAAGGCTTATTCATTGGGGCCCGGAAGATACAGATAAAGATAAGGATTTGGAAGCTTTTATTAATGGCATGCATCGACTAATCAGCGGTGTCTTAGCACGAAAAAGAGAATTACTAACTTGTCAAGATGAAGAGCTGATTGTTGAGAAGTTACTTGAGACGTGCACTCTAATAGAAAATAAATTAGATCAAGTTTGGTCCGCAATGAAAGGTCAAGCATTTTCAAATCCACTTCATGAGATAATCGTCAAACATATGTTTGATCCTGTAGCGAAAACCCGTAGTTCAGCCAAAAAGTTAATAAAGGTATTTAAAAAAGTTATTAAAGACACTCCAGCTCTATAGTGGTAATTCTGAAATTCAACCATGAATGATTAAATTGTAGGCCATCACACAAATGAATGGTTAGATCAGATGATCCGATTAGTTGCTCGGCATTTAACGCAGAGACGGAGAGACAGTGAGACGCGGAGAAGGAGTAGATTAGGTAGTTTTATGGCCATCATTATTTCTCTCTGCGTCTCTCCGTCTCCCTGCCTCTGCGTTAAATTCAGGGGTATAAATCAATAGTCTGTTCTTACCCAAACTCGCGTTTCAGCCATTGTTTGAATAGCTTGCCACCATTTTTTTGCTGTTTCAGGAGTCGATTCAAGACTGTCTTTTGGGAACAAAAATGTATTGTAAACGATGAGTTGATTTTCACGTGCCTTTACTCCGGCCTCCGTTTTTGGCAAAGTTTTTTTAACACAATCGGCAATTTGTGCAACGAGATTCTGCATGGTTTTGTTGGTCGTAGAAAGAGCGAAATCTGGTTCATCGGCAAAGAGCGATTTAGTGATGTCGGTTATTTTTTGGAGCGTTTGTTCAAAATTGGAAGATCCATCTAATAATGTATGAAGTTCTTTTAAAGGAAATGAACGGGCTGTTTCCAAGGCACTATGATAGTTTTGCGGATTTTGATTAATACTAGGCTGTGAGCCATCTTTTTTAACCACCATTTTCCATTGATGACACGTAGCGGTGTGAAATCCAGACAGTTTTCTTTCATACCATGTTTTTCCCTCAGGGTCACCAATAGCAAAAGCTTTCAGGTGGATATCATGGATAAGCCCTTTAATTGACGATTCTTTTGGCAAAACCTCTTTAATTTTCGAATCATCAAAGAGATACATTTTGATTTTTAGGCTTTCAACTATCTGGGTGCAAATTTTATTAATTTCATTTCCCTTGATGAAAGTACCTGCAGCAATTTTTATGATTTCGCCATTGGTTTCAGAAGCTCTCATATAGAGGAGGGGTGTTGTTCTTTGTTTTTTGGTATCTTCCCCAATAAATTCATTAATCTTAATGTAATAGTGTGTTGCATTTGTTAATTCATCGCCGAAGGCTGATGGATCAAAAGCATCGGAATAATATTGATCTTGCGTGATGGAAATTTTGTAATAAATGCTTTCGCCAGTCTGTGAGGTGCCAAAAGTTACCCAAGCGACGTGCCCGATAATAAGGTTATTTACATTGTGGACCGGACTTAAAATAGTATTGAATTTTTTTATTCGATCTAAAAAAGTGGATTCCCCTTTTACAGCTGCCAAATGGGTAAAGAATTCACTTTGGGAATCATACCACTGGGTCGAATCAGTCTTAGACTTTGATACTCGGGCTTTTTTTGCAGAGCTGGCAGCTGCCGGTGCTTCTTGGGGAAGTGGACTGGTCATTGCTTTTCGTGTTTTTTTTTGGCGTTCCGATGTTTTGAGTGGAGTAGAAATTGGTGTTGATGAAGCCGAAGCCGACTGAGATGATAATGGAGTACGTGATAATGGAGTTCGAACAGGTGTTGATGTTGGAGTATGGTTGGTTGATCCCAAAGTTGATAGGGAATTTGACGAAGCAGGCGATGGCATAGCAACAATAGAACGAAACGATGCAGATGTAGGTGCCGAAGATGTTGAGCCGGCATGTTCTTTATGAAAATGAGCTATCATCTGTTCCATAATCTGGCAACATCCGTGGCAAACAGTACCACTTGAAGAAGCTGCCGCAGCATGTGTGTGCATTTGAAGTGATTGTAATGCATTGTGTGCCATGCTTGGCAATGGAGAGAAGGGTGAAGTGGTTGACATAGCATCCTTTTTATTGATTCTTAATGTATACAATTATAGTTAACTTTTGTGAATACTTAATAAAGAAATTATAAAGATATCGTAAATACTTGCATTCAACTTCTCTATCTTCAGGGGATGGGTTCATGTTCACCACTCTTTTGTAAAAACTTAGAGTCTAATAAACGAGAAAATTGCAAAAGTATTAAAAAGCCACTACCGAGACAATTGCAGAAGTCTAGTTGTGTTAGAGTGAAGTCTAGTTGTGTTAGAGTCTCGAAGAGACGGCTAGTGTAAAGCCCATGATGTAGCACCGAAGGTGTAAATCGTGGGCTTTACACTAGCCGTCTCTTCGAGACTCTAACACAACTAGACTTCTGCAATTGTCTCTGAAAGGGAGACTCAAAAACGCGCAATAGAGCCTCTCTTTCAGAGCTCTGTCTTTTTTTCAGTTTACCCAGGCCTCGGGTCACTCTTTCAGAGCTCCCTGCTGCCTGGGCTGAAGCAAGCCGCATTTTCAATGCTCTATGTAGGACTTTTGCAATTGTCTCGGTAGTGGCTTTTTATTACGCTTTAAAATACTGTGATTTTTTGAAAATTTATGATTAAATTGACAATAAGAGATAACAAAGGCATAATTTCACTTATTTAATTTAAGAATTAAGGTATAGCATGTCTATATTCAGTTTGCTGACTCCCAACCGCAGAATTGCCTTGGCAACGTTACTCGGCATTTTGGCAGGATACCTTCATCTGCCAAGTGTTTATGCCGTAGCCGATGCTGTCTCCGCTGTTTTTATTAACTTATTGAAATTGGTCAGTTTGCCGATCATTTTCTTGTCGATCGTATCGACAGCCTCCGGCATGGAAAGTGTGAGCGAAATAAAAAGCCTGGGCAAGCGCGTAATCAAATATACGATGCTCACCACAATCTTGGCTGCTTCAGTCGCATTGATTCTTTTCGTTGTGCTTGATCCGGTTAGCTCTCAGACTTTTGCTGCAGGCGTTCAAAACGGGGAAATAGCTCAGCAAGGAAGCTACTACACTTATTTACTTAAAAGTATTCCATCCAACATCGTCCAGCCTTTTTACGAAAATCATGTCATTGGTGTCCTCTTCATTGCAATGATGCTCAGCTTGGCCATTTTAACCCTTCCTACTCATAATCGCACTGTTTTACACTCTCTCTTTTCAAGCCTATATGCCGCTGTAATGAAAATAACCACTTGGGTTGTGGCGTTAATGCCTTTGGCAATTTGGGCTTTTATCACATTATTCATCAAAGATTTCCGGAATGGGATTGAAGTAAAAAGCCTGGCGCTTTACTTAGCCTGTGTCATTTTGGCTAATTTGGTGCAAGCTTTAGTCGTTTTGCCATTGCTGCTAAAGTATAAAGGAATATCCCCCCTTAGAATGGCAAGAGGAATGATGCCTGCACTTTCAGTGGCATTTTTTACTAAATCCTCCAGTGCTGCCTTGCCCATGGCGATGCGCTGTGCCCAGCAAAGGCTCGGTATGTCGCCAAAGATTTCAAGCTTTACCCTACCTCTTTGCACAACGATTAACATGAACGGGTGCGCTGCCTTCATTTTGATTACAGTCTTATTCGTTTCCATGAGTAATGGGATGGTATTTTCCGGACCCGAAATGTTCTTATGGATTTTCATTTCGACCTTGGCAGCTATCGGAAATGCCGGAGTACCAATGGGTTGCTACTTTTTAGCGAGCGCGTTTTTAGCTGCTATGAATGTTCCGTTAAATATTTTGGGAGTAATTTTGCCATTTTATACAATGATTGATATGCTAGAAAGTGCGATCAATGTTTGGTCCGACTCTTGCGTAGCAGGAATCGTTGATCATGAAGTAGCAAATGATGTAGCCAATGGGATGCCGGTACCGGAGCCGGAGCCGCTAGAAATTAAAACAAACCGCTGCTGCTAAGAGGGTGTAATGAAAGCTTCAACGTCTGGCACGAACAAATCAAGTAAATCAAACGCATACAACTTTTTCCCTTCCGATACCAAAAAACTTGTCAAAGCCATTGGCAAAACGAACTTAATTGAAGATCTGCGCCGTATGCAGTCCATCCGCAATTTCGAAATCCGCGCCGAATCTGCTTATCAACAGGGAAAAGTTGGGGGATTCTTTCATGCCTATATCGGACAAGAAGCCATTCAAACAGCTGTTTTACGCGTGCTTGGACCGAACAACTGGTTTGTGACATCCTATCGTTGCCATGCCCTTGCATTGTTGCTTGGAGCAACGCCTAATGAATTGATGGCAGAGCTTTATGGCAGAGAGACTGGTAATGCGAGAGGGCGCGGCGGTTCAATGCACTTTTTTACTGACCGCTTACTGGGTGGTCATGGGATTGTTGGCGGACAAATACCGATTGGCACAGGGGCTGCTTTCAGCATCAAATATCAGGATAAAAAAGACGAAGTTTCCATCTGCTTTATGGGCGATGGAGCCGTTGCGCAAGGTTCTTTTCATGAATCATTGAATTTGGCTGCTCTTTGGAAATTACCGTGTATTTATGTGATTGAAAATAATTTTTGGGGAATGGGAACAGCGGCTAACAGAGCCATCAGCGTCGAGAGAATTGCCGAGACCAAAGCTCCTAGTTTTGGTATGAAAGGCTATACTTTTGATGGAATGGATTACTTCAATTGCTATGCAGGCTTTAAGCATGTACATGAAGAGGTCTTGAAAACCGGAGAGCCTGCATTGGTTGAAGTAATCACAGAACGTTTCCGCGGACATTCGATTTCGGATCCAGGACTCTACCGCAGCAAAGAAGATCTAAAAGTCTGCCTGCAACGCGATCCGATTATGCTGCTGGAACAGGTGTTAGTCGATGCCGGCATGATCGATATGGAAACCGTTAAGGAAATGGATAAACATGAACGGGAAGTGATGGTCGCGGCCATGAAATATGCCGATGAAAGCCCATGGCCAAACCCTGTGACATTAGAAGAAGACGTCTTCGCACCTGATACAAATTATTAATTTGGAGTGCGGTGACTTGTCACATCTTTAACAGGCTAAAAACGCGTAAATGACTTATACTAAATATTAAGAGGTTAAAATTATCGTTAAATTCAAGTCTTATTTTTCAACGCAAAGACGCAAAGTCGCAGAGACGCAAAGAGAGTCCTAGTCTATTAAAGAAAGTTTTTAATTATTTAATCTAATAACTCACTTTAAGGATTAAGACACTCTTTGCGTCTCTGCGACTTTGCGCCTTTGCGTTGAAAAATAAGACTTGGATTTAAAAGGTAAACTTTGGTTGATTTAGATGTTCACGAACTCTTAGCCCGATGCGTATGTGAGTGACAAGCCACTGCACTCTAAATTTAAATTTTGAGGTTATTATGGCAGAAATGCAACTTATCGAATTTCGCGAAGCCTTACGACAAGCCCTTGATGAAGAAATGACTCGGGATGATCGCGTCTTTATCATGGGGGAAGAAGTCGGGGAATATAATGGCGCCTATAAAATCACCAAAGGGATGCTTGACAAATGGGGACCAAAACGCGTGATCGATACTCCCATCTCCGAATTGGGTTTTGCCGGACTCTGCGTGGGAGCTGCAATGACAGGCTTACGCCCCGTTGTTGAATTCATGAGCTTTAACTTCTCTTTTGTTGCAGCTGACCAAATTATTTCCAATGCCATCAAAATGCATTATATGTCCGGAAATCGCTTTTCAGTGCCCATTGTTTTTCGCGGACCAAATGGCGCTGCAGCACAAGTGTCCAGTCAGCACTCCCATTGCGTGGAAGCTATTTATGGAAATTTTCCGGGCTTGATCATTATGGCCCCAAGCAATGCCTACGATGCCAAAGGACTATTAAAATCCGCTATCCGCAATAACAACCCCGTGTTATTCCTTGAATCTGAACTCACTTACGGTGATAAACAAGAAATACCTACAAAAGAATATCTTGTGCCGATTGGCAAGGCCAAAGTCATTGAATCGGGTAAAGACATCACTATCGTAACTCATGGACAGATGGTCAGTGTTTGCCTCAAGGTCGTCAAAGAGTTGGCTAAAAAGGGGATTAAAGCAGAACTGATTGATCTACGTACAATCAAACCACTCGATATCGCAACCATCATCGCCTCGGTGCGTAAAACACATCACGCGGTATTAGTGGAAGAAGGGCATCTCTTTGCAGGAATTACAGCCGAAACAGCCTACCAAATTCAGGAGCATTGTTTTGATGATCTAGACGCTCCAATCGAGAGAGTCTGCCAACGAGAGACCCCTATGCCATATTCCAAGGCCCTCGAAAAGGAAACCATGCCGACAGTGGAGCGCATTTTAGCCGCTGTGTATCGAAACTTAAATCTATAGGGATTGAAACCACTATGCCTTTTACATTGACGATGCCAAAGCTTTCTCCAACCATGGAAGAAGGCACTATAGCCAAATGGCACAAAAAAGTTGGAGATTTTGTTGAGGCCGGTGATCTGGTCTTCGAAGTCGCCACCGATAAAGCCACTGTCGAATATAATGCACTCGACGGAGGTTGGCTGCGAAAAGTCATCGTTGGCGATGGCGGCGAAGCAGTAGTTAATCAAGCCATAGCTATACTCACAGAAGATAAAAAAGAAAGCATAGACGGGTACAAGCCTGAAGGGATCCAGCCGGAAGAGACAAAACAAAAATCCACTCCTTCTAAAGAAGAAACGACTTCTGAAAAAACACCCGCATCGACACCTTCTGCGATGTCTACCACTTCTATACGTCAACCTTCCTTTATTCCTGAAGCTCCTTTGACTGACTATAAATTCCTAAAACCGGATGCAACAGGATCTTCGCGTGTAAAAGCGTCTCCATTGGCACGTAAGCTAGCTAAAGACAAAGGGTTAGATCTAACGACCATTAAAGGGACAGGTCCGGGCAATCGTATTGTAAGTACAGACCTGGCACGCGCCCAACCGGCCGGATTAGTAGCTTTTGGTAGCCAAGAAAATCCCGAGGAAGCTCCGGGCTCTTTTATAGAAGAAGCATTAACACCAATGCGCAAAGTTATCAGCCAACGATTGCAAGATGCCAAGTCGTTCATTCCCCATTTTTATGTCTCAATGAAGATTAATGCCCAGCCGATGATGGAAATAAGAGAGCAGCTAAAAAATAACGATATCAAAGTGACTTTTAATGATTTTATTGTCAGGGCTTCAGCCTTGGCATTGCGCCAGCACCCGGATGTCAACAGCGGCTTTAACACGGCAACAAACAGCATCATTCGCTTTAAAACTATCGATATTTCAATTGCTGTGAGCCTCAAAGAGGGGTTAATCACTCCGATTGTGCGACACGCCGATTTCAAAAATTTGGGAGAGCTTTCTGTAGAAGTGAAAGCCTTGGCAACCAGAGCTAAAGACGGTAAGTTGGAACCTCATGAGTATAAAGGGGGATCCTTTACTATATCAAATCTAGGAATGTACGGTGTCTCGGAATTCATTGCGATTATCAATCCGCCGCAAGCAGCCATACTGGCAGTCAGCGGCATCCAACAGATGCCTGTGGTCCGTAACGGACAAGTAGTGCCAGGCAGCGAAATGACTCTCACGCTATCAGGCGACCATCGCGTCATTGACGGCGTTGCCGGCGCCGAATTCCTGCGCACGCTGCAAAAGCTCCTCGAAAACCCTGCGGTGCTGTTGGTGTAAACTACTTGGTTTCAGGTGGTTCCCAATTGTTCTTGGCCCATTCTTCTTTGGTGCCCAACTCACGCCAGTCCGCTGGAGGAGTCATCTCAGGGTTTTTTCTTTTCAAAGAGACAGAGCTAAATCTACCATCCCGGATTATAACAATTTCCTTGGGATTATATCGATCATTGTAGGATTTGCTTCGAGCTTCTTCGTATTTCGCGGTTTTATCGTCTTCTATGAATTTTTGTTTGGCACCCTTCCTTGCTTCTGTTAATGCGACTTTCTCTTCCGGTTGAAAGAGCTTACGTATTGAATGAAACATTTTATCGTCAGTTATACTATCTGTAAGAAATTCTGCTAACTTACTACTATCACCAAGATCTATAATTTTCTGCTCTAGTTCCGAACTAGTGGAGTCATTGATTTCAATTTGTTTAAGAGCCCTAGTCTCTTTTTTTGTCAGCCACAAACAGCTTAAAGGACCTAACTTGGCATAAAGTTTATCGTTTATTTTATCCACGTTGGAATAAAGCTCCATACGGGCTAATTTTATTCCTTCCGGAGTTATCAGAGGTGCTTTTGTCACAACGGCATCAGCTGGTGCCATAAAATCAGCTCCAGCACGACGTTCAGCAGGGTGAATTCGGTTTGGGTTTCCCTGGGGGACAATACCCCTAAAAGGGCTACTACTATCATGTACACTCATAAAGACCTCCTCAGAAAGCCTCTTCTTTGTCATTTTAGAAAGACAATTTAACCTTTAATTTTTCAGCTTGTAGCAAACAGTTTGTATCGTTAGCGGCAGTAGCCAGGGTTACACATTGTTCCAGAAGTTCCTTCGCTTTATCTTTTTCTTTCATCAGGCAATAATTGTCTGCAGCATATAGATGCAGTAAATGTACCGTTGGAAAAACCTTTAAGCATGTTTCATAGATTTCTTTAGCTACGTCGTGATGCCCCTGCAAAGATTCGGCTAACCCAAAATTCATCATGGAAAGATAGATTTGTGGATTCAGCCAACTTAAAAAGTTGAACATATCCGATGCGATTTCATAATGGGTTTTATTGAGTTCTTCGCAAGCGATGTTATAAAGGATAAGAAAATCGTCGTCGTTTATTTCGAATATTTCCTGAAAAGATTTTTTTTGGGTATTTTCCACTTCTGATGTGATGTTTTCGTTTTCCTCAATATTATTTTGAAATTTTTTAAAAAGAGGGATAATTTCAGGAATTTCTCCTGTTTTTTTTATAAAGGCCCTAAAACCATTTACCAGTTTTTCGCGGGATTGATCGATAGCTTTTTCGAGCTCCATTGTTCTTTTGCTACAAAAAGCTTCTTTGGTTTCCAATTGCATTCCGCCTTTTGCCATCGCTAAGGCTTTTTGCTCTTCGAATTCATTTACAAAGATTCTCAAAAGTAAGTCATCAAATTCTTTTTGACTATGTTGTTCTTCTTTGCTAAGTGTCATATTACCCTCACAAAAAAACTATGTTGTTTATAACTGTAATTATATAATTTAATTGAATTAATTCGACACAAATTAATTCAACTAAAACACACAACTACAGCTAAGATTGTTAAATAGAAGGGCGCAGATAACAAAAATGATTAAAAAAAGAGGAACCAGTCCCTAGTTAAGTTTCATCAATCTTGGTTCCCACACCTACGCTTCGCTCCAGTATGGGCTACAGAATGAGAGAAAAATGGACAAAAATAAGGCGGTATCACAACATACAAATTCTTCTCTTTCTTGCTCATTTTTCGGCATGGTTCAGTTCAGGGTAACACTTTTGAGTTGAAGAAAGTTCTTTTTTGCCAAGGCAGAGACAATTGAAGAAGTCCAACATAAAGCATTGAAAATGCGGCTTGCTTCAGCCCAGGCAGCAGGGAGCTCTGAAGGAGCGACCGGAGGCCTGGGTAGACGTAAAAAAAAGACAAAGCCCTGAAAGGGAGACTCTTTTGCTTAATCTCAAAGCGCTTTTGAGTCTCCCTTTCAGGGCTCTGTCTTTTTTTTACGTCTACCCAGGCCTCCGGTCGCTCCTTCAGAGCTCCCTGCTGCCTGGGCTGAAGCAAGCCGCATTTTCAATGCTCTATGTTGGACTTCTGCAATTGTCTCTACCGTGGAAAGGGACGTGTTACCTGAATCAGCCTGTTTTTGAACCAGCCCATTTTTCTCTGATTCTGTAGCCCACACGTGAGCGAAGCGTAGGTGTGGGTGGATAACATTACAACAAATTTAACCAGGGACTGGTTCCTCTTTTTTTTAATTTTTAAAGCATCTCTGAACATCCATAAATTTTTATACAATAAACTTTTCAACAACAAACTATTATATTTACACTTTTTTAGTTAAATATTATAATTTAATTATGACAGCTTGTTTATTGAAAATATGAATAGGAGTTGTAATTATGACAGCCGCTTCTTCTGGTGCTTTGCCGCCGACTCCCGGAAACGATATGCGAATCTTAGCTGGCGAAATACAACTTCCTACACAACAACCCAAAGTTGCCATTCAACCAGACTTACACTTACAAAACGAAGCGAATGAAGTAGCTACGCGTTGTCTTGGAGAGCTTCGGTCATTTATAGAGTCTTCAAAAAACGAGCCTTTGAATGAAAGAATTGCTTTTCCAAGTCTAGCTATGGCTGATTTAATAAAAAAAATTGACAGCGTAAGGCCCGCTTTATTGACAGGAGAATCATCAGTCCACAACGCAATGACTACGCTCAAAGGGGCTCTGGGTGAGTTTGAAGCTGAACAAGCAAAATACAACTTTAAAAAGGAACACCTGGACCTCCGCAATGAAAAAGTGCATCAATTCAAGGAAATCCAAAAAGAAATGCTTTTATTAGTAGATGAAGAAGGTTTTGAATTGGATGGAAAAGGAGATGAATTAGATCAGTTAGAGATACAGTTAGGTGAAATTAATAATGAAATTATCCATCTTAATGATTTATTAACCTCCTTGCCGGATGTAGATCGAGCTTTTTTGCAGAACAAGATAGAATTCAATTCAACAACAAACCAAATCCAGCCGAAAGATTATAAAGGCAAAACTATAAGTTATTTAACTCCACAAATTTTAAAAACAATTTCGGCTGTTGCGGCACAAAATATAGGGCATACAGTACCGGTTTCGCATGATGAAATTGAAGGGGTTAGATTTAATGTAACAAAAGAACAATCAGGGGATGTTAGAATTGTTCAAATTGGAGCAAAATTAGGGGAGGGGTCGTGGGGCGTTGTTTCTGAAAGTTTGAATATAACGGAAGGCAAGGAAGGCGCCTATAAGGAGGCTATAAGAGGCCGAGGTGACTTTCGTGATAAAAGAGCTGTTGAAGATCTTCGAAAAGAATATGAGATTTCTAGTAAACTTCATGACCTTGGCCATGCTTATGGCCTTCCACCAAAACCAACGAAATTTACATATTTAAAAACCGGAGAGGTTGCTCTGGAGAGTAAAAAATTCGATTCAAGTTATGAACAGCCTTCTTTTCCCGATGAGAAGACCACTTATGCAGCTTTTCACCAACTCATTTGCGGGCTTCATTCTTTATCGAGTGTAAATATTCTTCATCGCGACATCAAGAGCGCAAATATGTTAATTGATGCAAGTGGTAGAGTATGTCTTGCTGATATGGGGGGGGTGGTGGATGCAGGTAAAGAAAAGTTGGATGACGAAGATATAAAAGGTATTTTTGGGGCCGAGGATAGTTCTACCCCTGAAATATTATGTTCTAAAGATCTCGATAAGTTGAAGGAGATTGAACAGCGATATTTTTCTTGTTTCCCGAGATTTGATTCTAGTATAGATCCCAAAGAACGTGAAGCAATACGTAAAGAGTCTCAAGCAATAATTAAAGAGGGTATAGAACTGGGAAAAAAAATGGATGTATTTGCATTGGGCATAGCCCTATATGAACGTTTTGCAGCACATCTTTCTATTAACGATGACAAACCTCGGCCGGCTTCTCCTTATTTCGTTGCTTTTCACGATGGCCCCCGCGATGTTGATACAAATCAGCTCAGCTCTGCAGACCGTCGGCCTCATATTGAAGAAGCTTATAGGGACATAGAACCAAGAAGTGATGCACCGATAAGCAATGACGCTCCGACTACCCATAAAGATTTAAATGATTTAATTAAATGGATGGTTAATCCGGATTCAAGCAAGCGCCCTACGCCTATTGAAGTTCGAGCCAAATTTGAACAAATCATGAGTCAGGATACCAATGATGAAGATCTTTTTGATCTATTTGCCGAAAATCGGAAAAGATTTGTTGGTTAAATTCAACAACCTTTGCTCTCAACAAAGAAACAACCAGAGGTTATCAATTATACCGGTTGTGATTCAAAAGCTGTCATTTCTTGCTGCAAGATAATCCCCGCGGATCAAAGCAAGCCAAGGAAACGTAAGTCTATTGTGTTAAACCGCGAATGCGGCGGAAGCATATAGTCACAGGCGTCATCCCACTGTCATCAAAATAAAGAAATGTTTATCATATTATTCATGCAAGCATTGTTCTAGAGTCCGGAGCGCAGCGGAGGACGACTGCCTTTAGCCCACTGTGACCAAGCTCCGAGCTTGCGAGGAGCGAAAGGAACTGTGGGATAGATTCGAAAAAAAAATAGAGCCCAGAGCGCCAGCGAAGGGCGACTGATTTACGACCGATGGTGAAATTAATACATGGTCTTCATGCAATCAGTCGCTCTACGCTGGCGCTCCGAGCTCTTTCTTTTTTTTGAGATAACCCATAGTGACCCTGCTCCTCGCAGGCTCGGAGCAGGGTCACTATGGGCTTAAAGCAATCGTCCTTCGCTGGCGCTCCGGACTCTCGAAAAATGCTTGCGTAGTTAAATTGAATAACAAGATTTTCAACATCAAACTATTATATTTACACTTTTTTAGTTAAATTATATAATTGAATTATAGATGTTTGTTTATTACATATTCAGAATAGGAGTTGTAATTATGAACGCTGCTTCACCAAGTGCTTTGCCGCCGATGCACCCCGGCGTTCCACAACCACCAGCACAACCGACTTCTGGAAACGTTGCGCCAATCGTCGGGGGCGAAATACAACTTCCCGCGCAACAGCCCAATGCTTCCACCCAATCTGACTTACAGAAAGAAGCGAATGAAGTAGCTACGCTTTGTCTTATAAAGCTTCAGAAATATATAACGTCTTCAAAAAACGAGCCTTTGAATGAAAGAATTGCTTTTCCTAGCGTGGGTATGAGGAGGTTAATAAAAAAAATTGACAAAGTAAGTATCGCTATTTCGACCGGAGAATCATCTGCCCACAACGCGCTGATTACGCTAAAAGGAGCTCTCGGTGAATTTAAAGCAGAGCAGACGAAATACAACTTTAAAAAGGAACAGATAGCTCTCTATATAATAAAAATTAATCAATACATTGAACAAATTAATAAATATAATTTATTAATTGATAAAAACCGTAATCCATTACCTGGAAAAGAAAACGAGGCTGCACAGTTATATAAAGTGTTAGACGGTCTTAAACTAGAGCTTGACCATATTAAAGATTTATTAACCTCTTTGCCGGATGTAGATCGAGCTTTTTTGCAGGACAAGATAGAATTCAATTCAACAACAAACCGAATCCAGCCGAAAGGCTATCTCGGCAGAACTCCAAGTCATTTAACTCCAAAAGTTTTAAAAAAAATTTCAGCTGTTGCGTCACAAAATATAGGGGATACAGTACCGGTTACGCATGACGACAATAAAGAGGTTCGATTTAATGTAACTAAAGAACAATCAGGGGATGTTAGAATTGTTCAAATTGGAGCAAAATTAGGGGAGGGATCGTGGGGTGTTGTTTCTGAAAGTTTGAGCATAATAGAAGGGAAAGAAGGCGCCTATAAGCAGGCTATAACAGGACGTGGTGCAATTGGTGATAAAAGAGCTGTTGAAGACCTTCGAAAAGAATATGATATTTCTAATAAGCTTCATGACCTTGGTTTTGGTTATGGACTTCTACCAAGACCATGGAAATTTACATATTTAAAAACCGGAGATGTCGGGTTGGAGAGTAAAAAATTCTTTTCAAATTATGCAGATAAATTTTTTAGGGATGAAAAGAGCACTTATGCAGCTTTTCACCAACTCATTAGCGGGCTACATTCTTTATCTAGTTGTAATATTCTTCATCGTGACATCAAGAGCGCAAATATGTTACTTGATGCAGATGGTAGAGTATGTCTTGCTGATATGGGAGGAGTGGTAGATGCGGGTAAAGTAAACTTGGATAAAAAAGATCTGCGTGGTATTTTTCGGGCCCAGGAATTTTCTACCCCTGAAATATTATGTTCGAAAGATCTCGATAAGTTGAAAGAGCTTGAATTGCGATATGTGTCTTGTAGCACAAGATACCATTCTAGTAAGAATCCCAAAGAACGTAAAGAGTTGAAAGCAATCCTTAAAGAGAGTATAGAATTTGGGAAAAAAATGGATGTATTTGCATTGGGCATGGCCCTATATGAACGTTTTGTTACACATCTTTTTGAGCACGATAAAAAATCTCGAATGACTTCTCCTTACTATCTTGCTTATCTTGACTCCGGGGTTGATAGAAATAAGCTCAGCCTTGCAGACCGTCGGCCTGATGTTAGCGAAGCTTATGACGACATAGAACATCTAAGCAGTAACGAACCGACCCATCAAGCTTTAAATGCATTAATTAAAAAAATGGTAGATCCGGAGTCAAACTCGCGCCCTGCGCCGGATGCAGTTTTAACCGAATTCGAAGAAATCATGCGTCAGGATAAAAATGGTCAAGCTCTTATGGAGCTATTTGACCAAAATCGGATAAGATTCGCAAATTAATAGATTAGTAAATTCAAAACCTTTGCTCTCAACAAAGAACCAACCAGTGGTTATCAGTTATACCGGTAGTGATTCAAAAGTTGTCATTTCTAGCTGCATGAAAATCCCCGCGGATCAAAGCGAGCTAAGGAAACGAAAGTCTATTGTGTTAAACCGCGAATGCGGCGGAAGCATATAGCCACAGGCATCAGCCTGTGGTAGATTGAAAAGAAAATAGCAGCCGTGAAACGGCGACAGAAACCCGCGTACATGTTCTCATGCTTTTTCCTGCCGCCGTTTCACGGCTTCTTGTATAATTCATTCAACCACAGGCTGACGCCTGTGGCTATATGCTTCCGCCGCATTCACGGCTTAACACAAAAGACTTAATCAAATCTTAACATTACTTTAATATGAATTTTACAATGCAATAGCATGATGAGGCCAATTTAAATCTTATACACAAGGAAATTTGCTATGCAACCTACGCACTCCCCATCAGCCCCTCCATATTATCCAGAAGCTCCACAGGCGGTCTACCCTAACCTGAGCGCCAACAATAATTTTAATGCGTATAGGGCCGAGATTTCTCAAAAAGCGCAAGAAGCTAATGCATTCGCAAAATCGGTGCTCGGCGAAAAACCAGCTCCTCATGACAGCTCAAGCAATAATAATACAAGCCCCTCCCTCATCAATGTGCATCATTACAATTGGTGTTCCCCGTACTGGTGGTACCCACAACCTTATTCATTTTTTGGACGTCCTATATTTTTAGATTCGGGCTATGGAAGACGAGATAGAGGCTATTCAAAGGCAGACGCTCAAAGGTTTTTGCTAGGACTTGCAGCGGTAGTTGGCAGTGGTATTGCTGCCATTGCTATTGGAGCCTCATTCAAAAGACTTACCGGTGCTAGTGAAGAAATTAAAAGAACTAACGACTTTAAAACTACGCTTGAAAACAGTGAAAATGAACATCTATCCGAATCCAACCAAATGTTTTTGAACGAAGCAAAAACCGGGGTATCATTAAAAGGTCGAATTTGCAATCGGATAAAAAATTCAACCTTAGCCGATTTAACACTTAGAATCGGAGCCTTTGTTGGCTGTGCCATGGTCATTATTGGCTTATTAGCCTTAGCAAAATATGTTTTAGTAGCCGGTGTTGCTCTTACAGCTGTTACAACAACGGGGATCCTTTTAAAATGGATCATTGAAAGTGCTGTCAAATCTAATATAAACGATGCATATGCCCTTCAGGCATCTGTAGTCAGACTTAATAATTTATAATTTAATAATAATGATCCCTTCAATGTTTTGTTGTCATTGAGGGGATCTTTTATAGACTTCCATTTTCGTCCACTTGGGTCGGCTTCAGCTTTCTAAATAACATTGAATGGATTTCTGTTGAAGTTAGTTTGGCATCATTGTCGAAATCGAGTTGCTTATAAGCCTCGCGAACTTTGCTAACAGCATCTTGTGTAAGCTCTTGAACAACCGATGCAAATTTTTCACCATTATGTTGAGACCTTTCTTGAGCGTTATTAAAAATCAACTCTGCAATAGATTGAGAAGAACTTTTAAACATCAAAAACGATCCCATCTGATAGAGCGTCAGATTCGCCTTTAACCCTTCACGCAATATCGCATGCCACACTTGGGAAGTCTCCCGGATTAACTGGTAATCATCGGAATCTTTCAAATGAGGTAACATGTGCTCAATCTTTTCCATCCGTTCTTCTTGAGCATCTAATTGTTCAAGTGCCCATCGTTTATTTTCTGCGCTGATTGGCGTATGGATCACAGGCCATTTCATCCAGCATAAAGAGACAGCATCTTCAAATCCGGCACACAAGATACAACCATGGTCGATCGGAACGAGTTTTATATTGCCATTCTCATCGACCTGCTTGAGGATATTTCCAGGATTGCGGTCGGTATTACACAGCACAAAATCCCCAAGAGCTAAACGATGAGCTTCCTCAGCAGGTAAATTACCCTGATTTTCTTTTGGATTAAGCTCTTCTCCTCTCCAACCCCAAGGAAATGAACCTATCTCAGCTTCGTACTGTTTCTCCGTTAATTTATTTAGATCCCTGGCATTTGGGACAAATACTTGCAATGCTCCAACCCAATCACCTTTGGGTATAGGGCTTAAACTTCTCCCTAAATCAGAACAGAATTCTTCAGATTCTAATTCGATCAGTACTGTACGTGGTCCGAAATCAGGTAGAAGCACAGAAGCCCAAAACTCTCTGATAACGCCATCTCCACGAGCAATTCCCTGTCGGGCCACAGCATAGTCTTTACCACCATATTCCATTCCAAGCTCTTGTTCCCTTGGTTTGAAAACTGCGATATATTCTTTCTTCCAAACTTCAGTACCATCAACATTTTTCCCTTCTAATACGAGCTTAGGAATAAAATAAGAGCCGCTTTTCCCAGACCCCGATTCCCCAGATTTTGTACTCACAGGCTTTCTTAATCGTTCTAGGTGAGGGTCGGACTCTATCTTTGCTTTTTTTATAAGAGCCTTAACTTTTCGAAGCCATTTTTTTTCAGTTGGAGTTAGAATTTTTTGCGTATTTTCTAATTCGAATGGTGTCAAATTGAGAGCTAATTTAGTATTGCTTAGTCCGCCCATTTTTCCTTCATAGGCAGATCCTGATTCAGCTTCATCATAATTTAGGGCGTTTATTTTTAATTTGGGAGCGTGAGGATTTATAAGAACATTTTCTGTTTCACTTTCCGAATCTCCAGCCATTTCGACCATGATTATATCAGGGGTCTCTTGAGGTGGTAATTCGATCGAAGGAGATTCATTGCCTTGGAGATTCAACTTTGAAATCTCTTGAATGGGTGACCAAGAGGGTGTTGGAAAAAGTCGAGGGGGTAACATTGGCAAAGTATAGGGACTGGAAACCTTAGCTGGTTTGGGTTGTTTTGGATGATCAGGAATATCATTGCGGACGCGCTCAATTTTAGCCGTTTTCTGAGGACACAACGGTTTTTTTTTGGGTAAGCTATGCATTTTTTTGGAGGACTTCGGACCACTTTTATGCGCATGATGAGCGCTTTCAAAATTTTTATGTAATTTGGAAGGGTCTCCTGAAGGTTGTGTTAACGGATTCATAAAAATCCTCACTGTGTCATTTTAAATAAATCAGCTTCTAGATGTCCATATAAAGCATGCAATTTTGTGTCATCACACAAATGAGTGATTAAGCAAGCACTGATTTGTGTGAAAACCCCGATGTGTAATAACCCCGAATTTAACGCAGAGACTGGGAGACAGAGAGACGCAGAGAAGGAGTAAATTGGGTAAATTATGGCCTTCATTAAGCTTCTCTCTGTGTCTCTCTGTCTCCCCGTCTCTGCGTTAAATGCCCAGTAACTAATCAGATCGTCTGATCTAACCATTCATCGGTGTGATGACCCTTATCATTTATATTATACATAATAACGTTTATTTGTTCACTAACTAATAAAGTTGTTAAAAATATTATTTAAATAAACAATTGTTATGTATAATTAAATTAGTTTAACTAAAGAGGTTTTATGAGATTAAATTTGTTACGTAAACCGAAGACATCTCTACTCGAAAGTCTAATAGATCTCGATAAGATCAGAGATTGTCTCGAAAAGGTAGAAGAAGATCCTGCAAGAGGAGTCGACCTGCTAGGCAATGGTGATTTTGTTCTTAAATCTTTGCAGATAACAGAGGATCAGTTAGTTACAATTTACGGTGAAGCCCACCAATATTTTGCTGCAAAAGATTATGTTAATGCAAGTCATTGTTTCATCAGTCTGGCACTTTTCGATAATTCACGCCCCGAATATTGGCTTTGCTTTGCACATTCCGCCTATTCCCTAAAAAAATTTGAGCATGCGTTTGAAGCCTATGCTATCGCTTCCATGTTAGATCCAGATGATCCGACCCCCCACTTTTACGCAGGTTGTTGCCTGCAGCAATTAAACCGGCATGATGAAGCTAATATTTTGTTTGAAGAAACTATTCATCTTGCAGAACACAAGCTTAATTATCATGAGTGGAAGGCAAAAATTCGAAAAATACAAGGAAAACAGCCATGAGTTCATTAAGTGCTACCGACAGTTTATCGCCTAATCTACGGTTGGAACCCATTTCATTAGAAGAAACTGCACAAACTGATGCTGGATTAGCTGCTTCTTTGAAATTAATCGAAAATGAAATGGATCAGATGAGAAAGATTTGTCCTTATCATCGTCCATTTCTTCAAGGCGCCATAGGAGTTAGCGAAGGATTTGCCAAGGGAGCCGCTTCCGGGGCAATTAGAGGGGTGATTGGTATATCGCTTAGCGGTCTTTCATATATGCATAGAGTGCGACAACATTACCAACAGGATCCAACGCGATGGCAAAATGTTGCGAGATTAGTGTTTGCCAGTTTGTTTGCGGCAGGATGCATAGCATTGGATATCTACTCGTGGGCAACAGCCGCGCCTTTGAGGTTGATTGGTGTAGCTGTTTCAGCTGGAATTTCAGCATTTATTGGAGGTATTGGGGGAGGCGGGGAAGCCAAAAGCTATCAGGCCAAGACATATCAAGAACTCGATGAGCAAACACGACTTTATCAAGACCATCTCAATGCTATTGTAAAATTGATAGAGCCAAGGAAAGAAGAGTTTAAGCTCCTAAAAAATGCCGATCAGTTAGAAGATATGCGAAACATATTAGAAAAGCTTTTCAATGAAGTCAGAACCCGAATTAAAGAAAATTATGATCGGATTGAGCCGGAACCAATTTGGATTGATCGATTAAAAGCGCCGCCATCGTGCAGTAAATCCAAAGAAATGCTAGGGAATTTTATCAATTGGTGGCGCGGGCATAGGGAGGAGCATCCTTATGAGAGTAGACTTGAAGAGATAAAGGCTTTGGAAGAATCTATTTTAAGCAATTACCCCGAGCCCCTGACAATGCTCAGGTTTTAAGGGGCGGATTGAATTGACAAACATGGACAAACATGGACGAAATGGACAAACATGGACCATTGTCAAATTGACATAAAACAAAATTAGTTTAATAATATAAAAATATATGAATTATAGGAGGTTTATTATGAATAATAACGGGATAATCAACCCAAATAGCTCAGGTTATAATAATTTTGATGCTGCTAATAGTTCCGATGTAGGAACTTGCAAAAAAGATACAGCCAAAGACACGATCAAAGATAATACAAGTGCGGCTGCTTCACAAATATTGCAGACTGAAACTAACAAAAATAAGGCGCTGAAACGCAAAGCGGAGAGTAATGTGTCCGATCTTTCAGCTAATCAAGATCCTAATACAGCTCCCGATATAGCAAGAAAAGCAGCGAAAGTAACGGCAGTATCAGGTGGTTTTTCTAAAGTTCATAAACAGCCACTAGAGGCAGAATCCGGAGATGAAAACGAACTTATGTCATCTAAAGCGGAAGAGCGTAAGCAGCAGATAATGACATTTAAAAAAGGATGGAAAGAAGTTCTAAAAGAATATCACAATCCAGACCAAAACATAATGAAAGAACTTCAAACACACGCTGAAACTATAAGAAAAAAATGGGTGGAGATGGTTACGCTTCCATGGGAAGCTTTAGATAATTCTCAAATCGAGTCGTTAAAATCTGAAAGTGAAAATATCGAAAAAAAATGGTCGGAAACCTCTTTTTGCCTGAAATTTGCATCAGTAATGGAAAGTGGAGAAGGCATTACAAAAAGTGGAGAAGGGATTACAAACAGTGAACACGATGAAGAGTTCGCTCTAATCAAGATTGAAATTGAAAAGTTTGTAGATGAACTACAAAGAAATCCTGTGTGTCGTGCAATAGATGATAGTCATAGGTTTCTTTCTGGGCGTCGATCCGTAGTACATTTTTTAGATTTAAAACGTGAAATAGATTCCAAGGCGCTGGGTCAAAGTCTTAATGATGCCTTAACAAAGGATTATAAAGAATTGGATCATATGATCGACAAGCTAAAAAGACTTAATGCCGCTCTGAAAGAAGACGTTATCGACAAACTAAAAGACCCCTCTCTTGAGATTCATGCTACCTTGCAAGAACAGCAAGAATTTGTACAATTTTACAAAGAGTGTCAGGACATGACCAAATTTTTCGAGCATAAACCCACCAAGCTGGAAATAGGTATTCATGATATTAAATTAGGTGAAGCAAAGACCCTTTATGCAGAAAACAAAGAATTAAGTAATTATCTAGGACAGGATAGTTATATAGCAGGCGAAGGGTTTTTAGGCGGATATGTTTATTGAACATGCCCTATACCGCGGCAGCGGTCAACAGATTTAAGAGATTCTTCGAAAAAAACTTATGGGTAAAAGCATGTGCGAGCCCTATGTTTAGTACATAAACAGTTCAGGCTGAAGGCCTGAGTTGTAATGAATAGATCCCGTGAACACGTACGCCAAAGCAGTCTATTCTTCTAACGCTTTCACTTTACTTTGGAGTTCTTTTATTTGCTTGATATAGGTCTCGATAGTTCTCAGATAGACGCTATTGCGGTTGTGCTCGTTCATCGGCATCACCGGCACGCCGCCATATTTGCCGGCTTTCGTAATCGATTTCGATACGCCCGATCTTCCGGAAATGATCACTTTATCTGCAATCTCAAGATGACCAGCCACAGCTACCTGTCCGGCAATAACCACGTAATTCCCTGTTGTGGTAGATCCTGCGATGCCTGTTTGGGCTACGATGATGTTATGCTGTCCGATGACCACGCCATGTCCAATTTGAACCAGGTTGTCAATTTTGGAGCCGCGGCCAATGTGTGTCGCTTTAAAGCGGGAACGATCGATGGTTGTGTTTGCACCAATCTCGACATCATCTTCGAGGATGACAACCCCGACTTGATTAAGTTTTGTATGGATCCCCAATTGATCGGTGGTATAGCCAAAACCGCATGAGCCGATAACAGCTCCGGGTTGGATAATGACGCGATTGCCGATTTTGCAGCGCTCTCTAATTGTTACGTTGGAATAAATGTGAACATCATTTCCAATTATGACTTCTAAGCCTATGTAAGCGCCGGCGTCAATTGTGACGTTATTGCCGATGCGCGCATTTTTATCAACGACCACATGAGGGCCGATATTTGCTCCGGTACCAATAATAGCAGTCTCATGGATTACAGCCGAAGGATGGATGCCTGTGAAGCCAGTGGTTTGATGGAGGGCTTCTCCAATTAGGGCTTCAATTGTTTGTTGAAAAGCGCGTGATGGATTGTCGTTAACCAGGAAGTGGCGATCTTTTGGGAGGGTGATCTGTGGACTAACAAAAACGACCCCTGCTTGCGAAGAAAGCATTGCCTTTTCGTAGAGGGGATTTGATAAGAAAGAAACATCTTGAGCTCCGGCAGATTCCAAATCTGCGATATTGGTGATCCGATAGTTCGGATCACCA